>Ga0224511_10000293_pt1 | contig 21770 bp, 12 predicted proteins | sample SF_May12_sed_USG_2_FD_169988 | JGI IMG/M metagenome (GOLD analysis project Ga0224511, IMG submission 169988) | Sediment microbial communities from San Francisco Bay, California, United States - SF_May12_sed_USGS_8_1 | ecosystem: Environmental > Aquatic > Marine > Sediment | place: USA...
AGCAGCCTCGGTTTTATTGAAGCTGTTCATCAGTAGTAATGAATGATGCCACACCACTGACGCCCCCTAGCGCATGAGCGGAACTCCATTTTCAAATGTAAACAACATACATGTACACTCCATGATCACTGAGGACCAGGAAAATAAATACTACAATGTGTTGACACACTGATAGCACACACATTCCGATTAAAGCTAAGTATAGCTTTAAAATGCTACGATGGAAAGTGTCGTTTCTGTAAGAACTATCCACGTTATTTTGGATCATCCCTCGTATATTTTATCATAATGCTATTTTATTAAATGTTTTATGCAATTCAAAAATAAATGACTACGTTTTATCATTTGTATTATGGCCGTTGATTGTTTGCCTTTTAGAAAGTTTGATGTTGGAAATAATCAAGACATTTCCGCTTGCAAACTATTGTTTTTATTATTGTTACAAAGCATGCGTATATGAACATATACGTCGGTGCAGTGTAATTTTGAATCGTCTGCGAAATTCGTTCTCATTGTAACAAACGACCTTTAACCCCTTTATTTAATAATACACTTTTTACCAATATGGTTGTCTTATAAGAAGATAACATTGGACGTTATGCTGGAATGTCAATCTTTAAGAATGTATTGTCAACTTCATTAATATTATTTTATTGCATCTGTTTAGACTATATCAAATTACATCAATATTCGCCAACTATGGCATAACGATGTGTTTCGGGTAACTATTGAAGAAAAGGAAGGTCGACGGGAGAAGGCTGGACTGATCGCCTTGATGTGACTCTTTATTTAAGAGTTGAAAACTGTGTAAACTCAAATAAACAAACGACACATCACTTGTATAAGTACAATACGTAATTGTAATCGTAAATAACCCATATGTTGTTGTTTTAAGCCAAATGCTGACAGCAAATAGTGGCTAGTTGTGAACATATTGTACCTGTACTACTTTCCAATGTTTAAAGGATGTAAAGACAATAAAAATACAACTTGGTCATGTGTGTTTTAAAATGGAAATTTATTTTAAAGACATAATTCAAACATACATTAGGTAGAGTGAGGACGATTTATTTAAAAGCTACAACGAACATTATCTGCTGTGCCCCAAAAAGCGAACTTAACATTTACACAGAGATTAATACAAATACAATGATATCACATTTGTCAGTTATGGAATAAAACGATGAATAAAATTGAGCATAATTTGAAAGAATCGCAAAAACATATAAACTAATTAATGGTTTAATAATAAAACGAACGCCAACAAGACATATGGCACTGCTCTAGCTCACCCAATAACGCTCTCTCGTACACTTGGCGGTCTGGACCAGAACCTTTCAACGTGGCACGCACAGTATGCACGTTTTATATCACGTGGTACACGTGGGCTACGGCACGTGACCTGACAGACGCTTGAGTATTGTAGTTCTGTGAGTTTGATGCATTCCAAAGTATCTCAACTAAAAATGCGTATTCAAAAAACCCGTTCAGATAGTACTTTTATCCAGTTTTTTCTATGTATTTGTTTAACTTACTATGTTTGAAATACTACGTTTTGTATATATAAAATGCTCACATGTTAGATGGTGTCAGAAGTGTAAGAAAATAATTTCACATTTTTCACTTTAATGATCTTAAATTATTTTGCATTTTTATACGATCTGGTCTAAGCCGCGTCTAGACTGACAAAAGAAAAACATTCATACCATGCAGTTTTAAATATACAGGGTTACATAATATTTAAAAGCTAAGTCAATTCTATAATAATTAAAACATTCATAATACACATAAGATATAATCTTAATGACATTTACCTGAAAACGTTAGTTTTGTCTGTCTAATGAATAAAAATTCTACAACCACAATACTTTTTATTGTTTCACAGAAACTCTTAAAAGTGGCTTTGATGGCGTTGTATTTATCTAATTTTATACTACGTTTTATTCAGTGTCCAAATTCCTGATGCGCTCATGCAGTCAATAATCTATTGTTGGCGGGAACTAGTTTTCCTTCTGTAACTTTGTAACAATGTAGGGTATCCACATCATATTAAGTCGCTTTAGTTACTACGACAATTCTAATTCTAATTCTAAAACTTTTTGATGGACAGTTAGTTATCCACGTATTAGTTCTATTATTGCGTATGTTTAAGCTAGGTTAAAATCAGGTACTTGAGTTTAACTAACACACACCCACACAATATTAATAGCTAGACTTAATAAAAGACTAAAAATCTGTACACATAGATCACTATGAAACCATTCAAACCACATAATCATACTATAAAACTTACTGTATAATAATTAGTATGTTAACAATGTTCGAGTGTTTCTCTCATATAAAGTGCATAGAAAATAACAAAAAATGACATGATGTAAAGGGTGATAATAGCAGCGCTTTAAATGATCTCTATTGAATTCGACAATCTGCAGTTATGCACTGGGTGTAAAACTGGCATCTGCATTTGTTCTCTACATTAAATCTTACAAATATCACGGAACATTTGGCAACCTCTTTCTCTTGCTCCCTTAGCTTAATACATCAGTGGGACACATCGGCCCTGTTCTCCAACCCGTTATTGCTGTACGTAAAAGCTGGTTTAATAAGCAGAGTTATACGTCGTCCAATTAAGTGTCAAAGAATCACACATAACGCCCATGGTAGCTTTTAGTTCTTACAAACCTATTCATGCACCTCCGACATGAGCTGTCTTGTTCTGTGTAGGATACAGAGCTACTTATAGTGTTTTCCGGTTACAACCTTTGAACATATAAACATCTACTAGCTTAAAAGCTGACAAGCTGACGTGTGTTCGTTTTATTATCACACCCAAAATAGTCATGTTACCAGCAGATGCTCGTGGTCACGGAAGTAGAACGAGGTCACATGATACGTGACACATTCTGAACATGGAGTCCAGACGTTAAAGCGTGTCATTATCAGCTGACCGACACTAGCTTGTAAATCAAACGTCACGTCTTTTCTATCACGCGACCACGTCGCTGTCAGGTTTTAAATCCACTTCGACGATTGTGTGATCTTGTGTTGTGTCGTCTGCGTTAAACTCACTGCTACCCTGATTTTGCCTGTCGTCAATGTTTTGCATTTCAATTGACTCCCGCTTACTGTCTGTGGTATCTTCGTCGTTTGTTTCGTTTGAGTTTGAGTTCACGTCTGGTATTTCAACAATAATTTCATTGTACGATGGCGGAGAGTCCTTGGTAATAGCCGGTCCTACGTCCCCGTGGATTGACCGGTAGTTCCGGTACGCCTTCTGGATAATCTTAGCGGCGTAGTGCTCCTTTTGGCGCTGGAGCGTGCTGCTGATGATCTCGTACTCAATCTTCTTCTTAGCGGCCTCACCCGTCTCTTCTGCCGGAATGTCCCCGGTCTCAGAGGTACCCAGGAAGTTCTTAGTCAACGCATCAAGAATGTCGCGACAAAACAATCTATCACCTTCATATATGGGAATATCTAGTTTCACGAGTAAAAAGTAATTGGGTTTTGGAAGCCTCAAAGGTTCGTCCAAATGGTCAACAAAGTCGGATAAAATATCCAAAGAAATGTATTGAGTTGCATCAGGGTCATATTTCTCCCACTTTTCGTAAAACATATCAAAGTCTTCCGGCGTCAAGCCCTGTTGCACGTCCTCCGTGGCCTGACTGAAGTTCTCAAGGATAACGGCGATGTACATGTTCACGACCACGAGGAAGCTGATGACAAGATACGTGACCAGGTACATGACGGCTAGCGGGTAGCTGCCGCAGTTCGCCTTCTGGTTTAACTCGGGAATCGTTTCTCGATTGCAGTCTTTCTCATTCATCAAACCATTTAGGACGCCGTCCCAGCCCGCCGATGTACACATTTGAAACAACGTTATTATACTCTTGAAACACGTTTGAAAATTAAAAACATCGTCTAAACCACCAAATGGCGTCTTGACGTCTTTGAAAAAGTTCATTCCGAAAATAGCATAGATAAACATCACAAGAAACAGAAGTATCCCGATGTTGAAAAGAGCGGGCAGTGAAACGGCGAGTGAGAAGAGCAGGGTACGGATGCCCTTGGCGGACTTGACGAGTCGGAGCACGCGACCGACCCGGAATACGCGGACCACTCGAAGCAGCGTGGGAGAGATTGGCAGCTTGTCCAGGTAGCCGCCGAGGGCCAGACCTGGAGGCAGAACGCACGACTGTTAGCACGAAAACATCAAGAAACATGCATTGTGTGGTGCCCTAATTTAGGCATTTTACTTTCACTTTTAAGGTACACGTTAAATGGAGTGAAAAATATATCGAAGGCTGCGTGCAATGCTGTGCATGTACTTCTACTTTGCGTGTTACATTGTGTGAATGATGAAACCTATATTTTACAAAAAGCAATGCATTGTCACTAGGCAACTTACAAGTATTGAAAACATAACAGTGGTAATTCACAAGCAAAATTACATTCTATTACATGTAACAGAAATTGTAATTGGCCTATAGGCTGGGTCCAATTGTAGAAACGACGCCATAGGGTACCAGGTTAATTGGCCTAGTGTCAGAATTCTTGCCTGTGTTGAAAAGGAAAGCGATTTGAAAAGGATTGCACCTTTTAAAATCAAATGCAAGTGTTTGGAAAGTGAAACTGTTACCAATATATTCTGGTACTCTCTTCTTGTTTATTTACGATTTAGTACTTTGTTCGAGGGTTCCGAAACATGGGTAATTCTGCGACAATGTAATAAACTAACTGATATATTTCCATGAATATCTAAAACATACCGTGTTGTATATTTTGTAATGTTAAAACAATGCTCGTTTAATAAATTGCACGCTTGCGCACAATTAAGGTAATTTAATTCTAAACGTTTTACGAATGTAACAGCGAGAACATTTTCCCGCTTACACTATTTTACAAACGACTGCGAATTAAATCTTTCAATGCAGGTAACTGCACATTATTTTGATGTAGAATGTTTGAAATGTATTTAATTTTACAGGACTTATCCTCATCATTGCTCCACCAGCTTGTATAACGACTAACTAATAGCACACACATTCCGATATAAGCTAATTATAGTTTTAAAATGCTACGATGGAAAGTGTCGTTTTCATAAGAAAAGTCCACGTTATTTTGGATCATCCCACGTACAGTTTAGGCCTAATTCTGAACATACCAGGTAACCTAATTATGGATATTGACTATTTCGGATTCCATTATTGTAACGGAAATCAAGTTGGTGTACTTAATGATTTGTTGGTACTAAGCAGCGTGTCTGTTTTATTTCTCCCTCGCTTGCTGAGTACTAGGAAAGATACTTTTACTGATAATACCAGGGACAATGGTTAAGTAGACTGCCTGCCTTGATGTGACTCTTTATTTAAGAGTTGAAAACTGTGTAAACGCAAACAAACAAGACACTTAACTTGTTCATGTTAAATTTGTAATTGTACCAAGTAGCCAATATGTGAGACTTTTTGGCCAAATGCTGGCAGCAAATAGTGGCCATTTGAATGCTACATTCAGGGGCGGGTCCAGAATTTGACCTTAGGGGAGGGGGCTAACTATGTTCAAGGGGTGGATAAGTACAATACAAAATTAAGCTTGGGACATATATTGTGCTGAATGACTATATTGTTTAGATTTCAATTTGATAGATATGTCAAGTGAAGTTTCATTCAAGTATTAGGCATTCATTTTGATTCTTGAGACAATGTTTTATGAATTCGTAAGATATTTAAGTACACCTGTAAATTTAGAATACATACATTATTTTGGCAAATCTACACATTGCTGTTGTTTGATTTCTCCTTAATGTTAAATGAAACAGCTGGTTTCAAATAAGCATTACTTAAAATTAGAATATCTGTTACATTATTGTTGTTTTCCGCACACAAATGAAAAAGTAAATATTACCAAAGATAAAAATTGAGCCTAAAAGTCTACTTATGCCTATGCTAGTTGTATCAAATTTTGAACATGCACACAACTTGTATGACGGGAATTTAGCAGTTAAAAATAATCTCAGACGTTCTTGAATTTGAGCCCGCGAACAACGGCAAATTTCGTTGGTAAGAAATGACTTGTCTCGGAATAACTTAAACGGTCACGGATATCCCCTGCTAACTTAGACAATTTAAAAGACAGATACTAAACACTAAGAACAGCTGTCCACAATTTGACATTATTATTTCCTTTTTAATGTGTATTCTGCTTACAAAATATATCTGTGATTAAGTTGTTAGTGTCCCGGATCGCCTTACCAAACTGTAGTACAAGAGTAGGTATATTGCAAAGACGATAATCACAGAGTACACATAACAAAGAGATATTCTCACTGAGAAAAGAAAGACACTGTCGTTCAGCTTTTTCTGATACACTGGCAAATTATGTATTGTTTTTTTCTGAATACGATGTTCGGACATGCTTAAGGAACCATAAATTCAGTGCAGTGTCATTTTCAAATCGTCTGTGAGATTGGCTTCTATGGTAACAAACGACCTTTAAATTATTTGTTAAATAAGACACTTTATGCCAATATTGTTGACTTAAAAGAAGATGACATTTGACATTATACTGGAATGGCAATATTTAGTAAAAATCTGATCAACTTTATTAATATTATTTTTTTGCGTATTTTTCTATTGTATATCAAACTACATCTATATTTGCCAAACATGGCATAACAAAAAGCGTGTTGCGGGTATTTTTTTAAAAAAGGGAAGGTATGGTGGGTTTTTACCATGAAATTATGTTTGTATGGCTTGAAATCAGAAAATAAAGACTTTTCAGTCGCTGTGATTTTCTAAATAGCGTCTGGTTACCCAAAACTCACATACAATGGATGATCCAAAATAACGTGGACGTTGGCTGTTAAACTCACATACAAGGGATGATCCAAAATAACATGGACGTTGGCTGTTAAACTCACATTTATTAACGTATCGTATTAAGTTAATGTGATTTGTTCAAACCACATTGCATAAACGCTAGGGAAGCGTTAGTAATGTGCATGCACGCTATACATAAACAAATGTCAAACTTCTGTTCTATCAGTAAATAGTAGACCCTTATTGATGATTTGACTTATTGCAATTGCAAATTTAATGTTAAAGTAAATTACTTGCATATGACGTCATTTCGTGCGCCAGGGCACCTTACATGTACTGATATAAACTTATAAACACAAGTGCTATTTAATTTATTTCTACACTGATTTGACTAACTGATAGCACACACATTCCGATTTAAGCTAATTATAGTTTTAAAATGCTACGATGGAAAGTGTCGTTTTTATAAGAAAAGTCCACGTTATTTTGGATCATCTTACGTACATTTTAGGCCTAATTCTGAACGTAACCTAAATATGGATATTGACTATTTTGGATTCTATTATTGTAACGGAAATAAAGTTGGTGTACTTAATGATTTGTTGGTACTAAGCAGTGTGTCTGTCTTATTTCTCCTTCACGTCTGAGTGGTGTGAGGAAGCAGTCAGTCGCTTGCTGAGTACTAGGGAGTACTGGTTATACCAGGGCAATGGTTTAGTGGACTGATCGCCTTCATGTGACTCTTTATTGAAGAGTTGAAAACTGTGGAAACTCAAACAAACAAAAGACACTTTACTTGTACGTGTTAAATTTGTAATTGTTCCAAGTAACCAATATGTGGGTCTTTTGGCCAAATGCTGACAGCAAATTGAATACTACATTCAGGGGCGGGTCCAGGATTTGATCTTAGGGGAGAGGTCTAACTATTTTGAAGGGGGTGGGTATAGTCGATCCAGTGTTCCCATATTTACCATGCATTTACGAACTTCATTGAAATTTTTTTTAATATGTGGTTACATTTTATATAAATATGTGTGTGGCAAAAAACGAAATTCATAATATAGTGCTAAAAATATACGTAAGAAAATCATAAATTCATGCAACGTATTTTTAACTTAATACCGGTAGAAGTAATGTCGCAACACGTTCAAATTCAGTTAGAGTTCCAACTTGGACTTGAAAATAAATAAATATTAAAACTAAAGTTTTTAAATATTTTTTAATGTAAACAATGATTATTTGCCAAAATCGTAATAAAAACTTCAAACAAATGTATGTTTTTCAAGCACAAAATCTTAACCGACGGGAGTAGTTACAAAAACATATGTTAAAGAGTCATCAAGTACGTTAACCGAGCATCAGATACGCTAACATTTTCGCTGCAGCTGTCTAGGCCCGCTTTTGACCCAGGGTTACATTAAACTTTGAGCAATGAGAAGCATTGTTAGTTATCGAAACTCATTATAAAGTTGTAAAATCAAACTTAATAATATTCTGAGCGATTAGACCACATCTACTACGTACACCGGTGAGTTTTGTCTTTTGCAATGTCTATGGTAAAACAAGAGAACGCTAGTTTATTAAACTACTATAATGCAACTTCTGTGCATATAAGACGTCAAATGCTACTGTATGAAATTTGCACGAATTGAAATATCGTTGGTTTCGATCGAAACTGGTGAAACTGTATTTACTGTTAACGTATTTGATGAAAACGTATCTGATGACAAATAAAAACCATAAGCCAAGTACAGTTTGTGGTAAAATATATCCTCATAAATTGTAAATAATCAAACACCTAGTAAGTAAAGGTCAATGTTAAACTTATTAAAGAGGTACTCATTTTTATTTTTATCATAGAGTCAACATTTTTCATTTAACGTATTTGATGCATTTTAACGTCCAAGCCTACTCATTACGTACATTTGAAAATATACGAAAATGTATAAACCTGTTATATTATTTTCATCTTTACAATATTTTGTAATGCCCTTGACAATATTTAGGAGTCCTTTGTGACGGCATATGCTTTTTGTGTTACACATACCTTTACTTAAAGTTTGTTTACGTATCTGACGCATGGATGGCGACAAGTGTATTTCTGCATTGTTAAAAATGTTACGAAAATGTGATGGTCAATCATGACCTTTTCAAAAAGTTTGATCATTTGTTTTATTAATACCAAAACAAAAGAATATGCTCGAAATAGTTTTTGCATTGACTAAGATGTATATCTTAATATAAATATCAATGGCGACACACATAAATGAAAAAAGGAGGATATATTATGTGTACTTTGAAAGAATTAAAAAAAATATTGTACTTTATACCCATTTATTAAAAGAAACATCTGGCAAATGTGCAAAAAGCAAAGAATGGCTACTGCATGCTAACCTGAAGTGAAAAAATATGGCGACATAAAATTTTGAAATTGGAACTTAACTGAATTTGGACGAACAAAGCATCCAATTTTATTATATTTTTACTTTAATTGTCGAAAGTAAATACAATACTATGTTTGTAATTTACCCGTCGCATTTTTGGTTATTGGTAAGTTAATGATATATTCTGAGACTGAAAGAGAATTTAAACCTCCACTTTAAAGAAGCTTATTATGTATTGCACATGCGTTGCGGTTATAGTTTAAGTTGTTTTATTTTGTTCATGTTTAGCCTAATTTTTATTTCAATGTTTAAATAGTGAACCGCGAGCGAAACGCGCGAAAAATCAGGATAGCGTATGGGCATTAAACATTCATAGGTCGGCGGCCGTTATGGGGGCGCCGCGTGCGCCCACCTCTGAAACCGTTTGTGACTTTACAATGATCATAGGATGTGGAAACAAAATACAACTTGGTCACGTGTGTTTTAAAATGGAAATTTATTTCAAAGACATAATTCAAACATACATTAGGTAGAGTGAGGACGATTTATTTAAAAGCTACAACGAACATCATCTGCTGTACCCAAGAAAAGCGAACTTAACATTTACACAGAGATTATACAAATACAATGATATCACATTTGTCAGTTATGGAATAAAAACGATGAATAAAATTGAGCATAATTTGAAAGAATCGCAAAACCATATGAACTAATTAATGGTTAAATAATCAAACGAACGCCAACAAGACATATGGCACTGCTCTAGCTCACCCAATAACGCTCTCTCGTACACTTGGCGGTCTGGACCAGAACCTTTCAACGTGGCACGCACAGGGTGCATGTAAATATCACGTGGTACACGTGGGCTACGGCACGTGACCTGACAGACTCTTGAGTAGTGTAGGTATGTGAGTTTGATGCATTCCAAATTATCTCAACTGAAAATGCATGTTCGAAAAACACGTTCAGGTAGTACTTTCATCCAGATTTTCTATATGTTAGAAATACTATGTTTTGAACATAGGAATAAACCCACGTGTAAGATTTTTTTACATTAATGATTCGAACGTTTTTGCAATTTACACGCTCTGGTCTAAGCCGCGTCCAGTCTGACACAAGTAAAGCATACATAACATACAGTTCTAATTCTAAAAAGTTAAGCAATATTTAAAAGCTAAGACAATTCTATAATAATTAAAACAAACAAAAGATATAATCTAAATGACATTTACCTGAATACGTTAGTTTTGTCTGTCTAATGAATAAAGATTCTACAACCACGATAATCTTTCATTGTTTCACAGATTCTCTTTATGGTGGCTTTGATGGCGTTGTACTTATCTAATGTTATACTACGTTTAATTCAGTGTAAAAAGTCTTCATGCGCTCATGTCGTCAATAATCTATTGTTGGCGGAAACTAGTTTTCCTAATGTAACTTTGTAACAATGTAGGGTATCCACACCATATTAAGTCGCTTTAGTTACTAAGACAATTCTATACTTTTTAAGGGACTGTTGGGGTTAGTTATCCACGCATTAGTTCTATAATTGCGTATGTTTAAGCCAGGTTAAAATCAGGTACTTGAGTTTAACTGACACACAAAATAAAGTTTATAGCTAGACCTTATAAAAGACTGAAAAATCTGTACACATAGATCACTATGAAACCATTCAAACCACATAATCATAATATAAAACTTACTGTATAATAATTAGTATGTTAACAATGTTCAAGTGTTTCTTTCATATAAAGTGCATAGAAAACAACAAAAAATGACATGATGTAAAGGGTGAAAATAGCAGCGCATTAAATGTTCTGTATTAAATTCGCCAATATGCAATTATGCACTGGGTGTAAAACTGGCATCTGCATTTGTTCTCTACATAAAATCTTACAAATATCACGGAACATTTGGCAACCTCTTCCGCTTTCTCCCTTCGCCTAATACATCAGTGGGACACATCGGCCCCTTTTCTCCAACCCATTATTGCTGTACGTAAAAGCTGGTTTAATAAACAGATTTGTACGTTGTCCAATCAGGTGTCAAAGAACCACATATCACGCCCTATGGTAGCTTTTAGTTCTTACAAACGTTTTCATGCACTTCCGATATGAGCTGTCTTGTTCTAGAGTAGGATACAGAGCTACTTATAGTGTTTTCCGGTTACAACCTTTGAACATATAACATCTACAAGCTTAAAAGCTGACGTGTGTCGTGAGTTCGTTCTATTATCACGCCCAAGTTAGTCACGTTACCAGCAGGTGCTTGTGGTCACGGAAGCAGAACGAGGTCACGTGGTACGTGACACATTCCGAACGTCGTGCAACAGAATCATGGGGACATGAAGTCCAGACGTTAATGCGCGTCATTATCAGCTGACCGACACCAGCTCAAAAAATAAAACGTCATGTCTTTTCTATCACGCGACCACGTCGCTGTCAGGTTTTAAATCCACTTCGACGATTGTGTGATCTTGTGTTGTGTCGTCTGCGTTAAACTCACTGCTACCCTGATTTTGCCTGTTGTCAATGTTTTGCATTTCAATTGACTCCCGCTTACTGTCTGTGGTATCTTCGTCGTTTGTTTCGTTTGAGTTCACGTCTGGTATTTCAACAATAATCTCATTGTACGATGGCGGAGAGTCCTTGGTAATATCCGGTCCTCCGTCCCCGTGGATGGACCGGTAGTTTCGGTATGCCTTCTGGATAATCTTGGCGGCGTAGTGCTCCTTTTGGCGCTGGAGCGTGCTGCTAATGATCTCGTACTCAATCTTCTTCTTAGCGGTCTCGCCCGTCTCTTCCGCCGGAATGTCCCCGGTCTCAGAGGTACCCAAAAAGTTCTTAGTCAACGCATCAAGAATGTCGCGACAAAACAATCTATCCCCTTCATATATGGGAATATCTAGTTTCACGAGTAAAAAGTAATTGGGTTTTGGAAGCCTCAAAGGTTCGTCCAAATAATCAACAAAGTCGGATAACCTATCCAAAGAAATGTATTGAGTTGCATCAGGGTCATATTTTTCCCACTTTTCGTAAAACATATCAAAGTCTTCCGGCGTCAAGCCCTGTTGCACGTCCTCCGTGGCCTGACTAAAGTTCTCAAGGATAACGGCGATGTACATGTTCACGACCACGAGGAAGCTGATGACAAGATACGTGACCAGGTACATGACGGCTAGCGGGTAGCTGCCGCAGTTCGCCTTTATGTTCAACTCGGGAATCGCTACCCGATCGCAGTCTTTCTCATTCATCAAACCATTTAGGACGCCGTCCCAGCCCGCCGATGTACACATTTGAAACAACGTTATTATACTCTTGAAAAACGTTTGGAAATTAAAAACATCGTCTAAACCACCAAACGGCGTCTTAACTTCTTTGAAAAAGTTCATTCCGAAAATAGCATAGATAAACATCACAAGAAACAGAAGCAATCCGATGTTGAAAAGAGCGGGCAGTGAAACGGCGAGCGAGAAGAGCAGAGTACGGATGCCCTTGGCGGACTTGACGAGTCGGAGCACGCGACCGACGCGGAAGACGCGGACCACTCGAAGCAGCGTAGGTGAGACTGGCAGCTTGTCCAGGTAGCCGCCAAGGGCCAGACCTAGAGGCAGAACGGACGACTGTTAGCACGGGCACATCCACAAACATGTATCGTCTCAATACACGTATTGAACTTTCACCTTGAACTTACACCTTAAGTGGTGTGGGATTTGTTTGCCCTCCTTTCTCATAGCTTCGGCCATTCTCATAAGTTCGTGAATTTTAGTATGACGTCATATACGACCTATCCGGGTAAGTGCATGCGCCCGAATTATTTTACCAAATGAACTCACGTCGATAATCATAAAAAATAAAAGAAAACTTGTGATTATATGACAAAAAACATACACATATATATATAAGGTGCTTCTGAGCTGTTGGTATTAGATACGTCTTAATACTACTAAAAAAATGTTTTTGAAAGAACAGAAATCGATATTGAAAATCTCTACTTTCCTTTTGCAATCTCAATCTTCTTCAGCAACTGCGACTATTTTAGACCCACGTGGTATGACCTCATTACATGAAGTTTTATCCATGACTGATTATGCCCCACTTTCAGTTTTATCCGAAAACGTTCAATGGACCTTTGCATTATAAATGAGGTTAAAAATTTAAGCTGTAGATGTGGTTTGGTTTGGGTCAACTTTGCTGTTTAAACACAGCCAAAAATAGTTCAACCAAGATTGACTCGACAATTATTGGATAAAGGTGTCAAATAGATATTTTCATAACTTGTGATTGGTGTTAGGACTTAATTTGCATGTCTCGCAGCGCTATAATTATTGACCAATCAAAATTCACGAATGTATGAGAATCAAATTGACCTTTTTCTGATTTGCTATTTACAAATATTTTGTCGAAAATAAACACAGTTTTCAGACGTTTTTGAAACAAAATATCATTTGTGGTTCGAAGAATACATGTTGCAGTAAAATACTGGAATTTACAATCAGCTAATGCTAAACGCTAAACAGTACATGAACAAATGCTTAAGTGGCCGAACCTATGAGAAGACAGGATATTTAACAATAACATAAACTTTAAAAAAAAAACGTTGTTATGAATATATCTATCTTTCAGTGTCTTATTTAATTATTTTAGTTTAGTATTGCATTATATATACATATTTTCTAAGAACTCAGAATGTTAAAAACTATGGCTAATTGAGGTTCGGTTAAACATACACTACTGAAAACTTCTAACGCCCCTTCATTATGTTGCCGATATCTTCTATGATAATTCTTTGAGCAATATTAAATTGACAGTATATCAAGTTCAAGGCATTTAAAGGCATTTTCTTAATTTTGTTAAACATAAACCCAACACTTTTGTAGAGAATACTCATTTAAAAACATAACCCTATTTTTTAAATTCACAAACGTTTTATTTATTTACGTGTGCAGAATAAATCCCACAACTAGGAAAACACTTGTGTTTTTTTAAACAAAAAGGTATTGAATGTTACACAACAACCATTATTAAAAAAACTAACACAAAACTGTATCAAGTAACGCTACCGTTGTTACGTTTGTTCACGTTGTAAACGTGCACGTCAACGATACACGAAAACAAATTCAATTCAGCAACTTTGCAGTAAGCAACTCCAGTCGCATGTTTGAAAAAATTCCTTAATTATGAAACCCTTTCCCTTATTTTTAGTGCAGGCGGAGTCGTACAAACGTGTGTTTGCATTCCTATTTAATGCACTTCCCGTTTGGCAGGACACCTTTGCTCGATATTTGAGTTAAAAATATTCAATATTCAGCATCTGTTTTGTCTTGAAGTTGTCAACACTTGATAGAATATAGTGTTCCTAACATTTATTGCGTACTTCTAAATCACAAGAATAAACCACCCTTGACGAAACGTCACCACAACTTGTGACGTCATCAGAACAAAATAAACGTTCACATACATGATTTTGTTCGGATAAAGACATTTTTACAATGAATATGGTGCAATTAACTCATATTAAATATTAAAAAATATTTTAGCAAACCATACTAAAATGTATGTGTTTCAAGTTTTTAGCATGCGTTTGTGTCATTTCGGCTTCCAAAAAATACACTGCACGTAAATTTTGTTATGCATATGTTCGATCTTTTTTTTCATTTCCTTATTCTTTGTTAATCATCTACAATTAAATTTGGAATATTTTTAATATCAGCAAATTATGGAAGAGCTTAACGTCACAATCGTACGTGACCCCCAGAAGTCACTTCAGACAAATAAATTCGATAATCCTAAAACCCTCTGTACGAGGTTTGATAAAAATTCACGATAGTGAAATTTCATAACCCTAGTCCTCCTAATAAAGCTTAAAGTTAAACTTGAACATGGGGCGTTAGATGTTTTCTTAAGTGTAGTATCGTGGAATACATTTTATTGTTGGAAATGTGTCATTCAAAGATAACTATATTGACACACTGTTTAATTGACGAATGTCAGCATCAACCTTTCTTAAAGGCAAACAATCAATAACCTTTAATACAAATTCTCAAACATAGTCATTTATCCCAGGACTGCATAAAACACTTCGGCATGCAATAAAAATAGAGTTATGATAAAACATAATGACACACGTTAACCCTTTAAAAACAAAACAAATCAAATATAACTTGCCATGTCAATAGATGCATTATATGATTTTACAAACTGTGGTTCGCCCGATTGATCACGGTTATTAATACTGGGCCAACACAAAGATGCGTTTTGACCAGACTAAATTTATTATAGAAAGTAATACATTGAGTAGCTTCTTAGTAAACAAGTGGTAAAAACAGTGAAAGGGTTATATTCGCGATGACTTTTAAATCCGAGCTATAACTAGTGCACGAAATTAAGACACTCAAAATGTTTTGATTTCGTAGGACTAGCTAATGTAACACGAGCGAGCCACAGTGTCATGAACATGGATGCAGGATCCACTCAACAAAACATCAAACAACACAGACAGAGCTGTCGTCTAGACGTCTACGAACAATGTAGTCAAATAAATGGACTAGTAGACGCGGTTTTTTAGTTGTAGAAACGCAACGTACACCACAAATTTTACACAACAATGCGTCAATCTCATAAAGCCCTCAAAGCGGATGCCTTTGGAGGCTACATGGATCGGTGCCACTTGATTTTTTATTAGACACTAACAAACAACTGTAGGTTTTACATACATGTATGTACAGAAAAAGATTGGATACCTACTATAGTTTATTAAGAGTTCGCGTACTTTGATGGTCTAACACGTTTGATGTTTTGTCAAGCGTAGAATATATGGGTCTCTTAAAATAGTATAATATGATTATATGGCATCAATATCATTAAAGGATTTATTTTTCCAAACGGGAAATCACTCTTCAGCACTTACTTCCATATTCGGCTGGAAAAAGATGTAAATGTTTGAGTACAAGTGATTAAATTAGCCAACCCCTTGATACTACGGGATGTTAAAGCTTTTTGTGCACGTTAGTTGGATTCTTATGGTAATTTATTATACGATTTGTGGTCTAACACTGTTTTGAAGTGAATATATCTTGTAACAGTATAGTTTTTGTGCCTTTGTTGTTTTAAAATGTTATATTAGTACCATGTCGCCCGACGATATCGGCTGAAAAATTAATGCAAGAAAGCAATAAGGCAGCACAGACGTTGCTTGATACATTGTGTGAAAGATGAAGCACACATTAATAAAAACATGTACTGGCACTAGGCAACTTACACGTATTTAAACATATATAGCGGGAATGCTCAAGCAAACCCAGAGCAGTAAATATTTGAAACATAAAAACAACACGTTAACAATTATTTGGAACAAAGCGGCAATATCCAAGCAAAATTACTTCCCATTACATGTTACAGTATTGTGAATGACCTATAGACTGGGTCCCATTGGTAGAAACGACGTCATAGGGTACCAGGTTAATTGGCCTAGTGACACAATTCTCCCCTGGATTGATAAGGAAAGAGATTTGCAAAAATAGGCTCTGCAGTTACTCTGTGTGTTATGGGAAGGAAACACCAATACATTATGAAGTAAAGGAATTGTTTGTAAATTTGTAATAAATATACATTTTAATTGATCTTTCTTTTAGTTTAAATAAGTATTTATTTTATGTGTTTCGCGGATGTACACTATAAATATGAATGTTGTTAGAATATAGGCTGGGGCAGTGACTCTTAAAGTATTTTCTATAAAAAGCTGACAAACTTCAATTTGTTAATCTCAAGTCATTTGGACTTAAAAATATCTAAGAGACTCATTAATTTTGGTTGACAAACATTATTAAAACTGTATGGGAGTTTTGAGTTGTATATATGTAGCCTAGTGTCTATTGTTCTGTAGAGAAGCAAAGGGAAGTAATTCGGCGAGGAGTGTGCCTTCGCGGTACACCAACATTAATATAAGCGCACTGCACATGCGGTTTACCTAGCACTGAAAGAACGACGACGACGAAGTCGAACACGTTCCAGGGGATCTTGAAGTAGAAGTGACGCAGCCCGATCATTTTCATGATGCACTCGCCTATAAATTATAGCAACCCTGACATTAAAGATGTTATGCCTGTATCTTTTCCCCAGGATTGTTTACATCTTACTTTTTAACTATACTTAAGCAGCGAATCCTACTCCCATAAACATGAGAAACTGCCAAATATAGTTATCCATTCATGTCAAAATATTACAGGAAAAAAACGACTTTGACGAAAAAGTGTGGCCCGCAAATCTGGTTTTGTTTGTTTATGTGTCGACCCATTGTTGAAACAGTTAAAAAGCTTGACCTTCAATCGATATGTTCAGTTGACTCAGAGGCCGAGAGATAACACTCCCGACTGTGGTGCGAGAGGTCTTGGGTTCAATTCCTGGCTCTGACAAAGATTTTTGTTTGCTATTTTGTTGTTGTGTTTTGTTTGTCTTTTGTCCAAAAAGCATTATTTACTCTCTTTTTGCAATTCCTTTTTGCAATGTTTATTCATTTAGTTTTCTTATGATACTGCAAACTGTGTGACCAATTATAAGGGTATCAAGATACAGACCTAGCATCTTTAATTAAAGATTACAGTGCACTCGCCAGTGAACATGACGACAAAGGAGAGGTTTTAAAGTTGCACTCATCCGGAAAGATTTAATAAATATAGTATGAAGAGGAAACTGAAATAGGAAGAAAAATGAAAGACTCGCCTGTGAAGATGACGATGAACGAGAAGTTGATCCAGTAGAGCGTATCCGTGAACTCCTGGGTCTGGTTGTAATGCTCCATCGTCATGGTAACCATGTTGAGCATGATCACCACCATAATGACGATGTCGAACTTCTGCGTGGTCGTGAGGTCGAATAGCACGTTACCCGGGAACCACTGAAGGCAGGAAAGCACGTGCACGGTGAGACTTACCACGTGCCAACAAACACACACGACGCATGCAAGTAAAGCATTTATGTTACTTTATGTTAAAATATTTGAAACATGAACTAAGATAATGATCAATTAAAGGAATACAGACAAAAATAAGTAAATATATAAGCCATTTTGAGGTGTACTCAAAATTATTGATAAAATAACTCCATGTCTTATATAAAAATACAATTTTCTTATTTATTTTATAAATATATAAACGTTTGACATTTTATTTCCAATGCATTGATCTGTTTATTATTTACTTAACTAAATTTAATATAATGTTTTATTTCTTTTGACTGTATATTTAATTGTACAGATCGAAAAATATGTTTTCAGTTAGTCTACACTACGCAAGCAAGGAATATAATTCATATAGACAGTATAATAATCATGCAGGCACGGTATAGCATGCGTACATGGACAACACGCAGGGTAAATACAGACATGCGGTCCGGGAAACGAGAGAGGAGAGAGCGAGCGAGAGACAGAGAGCGAGCGAGAGCGAGAGCGAGAGCGAGAGAGAGAGAGAGAGAGAGAGAGAGAGAGACAGTCGAGACGATCTCCACATACAGATGAAAGTAAATATATTCACATAATCGAGCAGAGGGTGCTAATTTAGATGACATGCTTTATAAAAGGGGTGATCACGAATAAAAAAGTACACGAAAAATGTCAGTTTATGGCGACTTTTAATATAACTTGAAATAATTCAAAACTTCTAAACCCCCCAATAACATAATGGGTGTGACTAGTAAAACGTGTCAATCGTTTGGTGCAGACAAATGAAGGTTTGTGCGAGGTGGTGGTTGAATAGTTAAAATGGAATAGCATATCAATAGGTTCAGTTGCGTTTGGAGGCTTTTTCTCAATAGGGACAATCGAGGAATCACGAGTAGTGGTTCGCACTGAAGTTGTGTGTACGGTACGCACTGAGTAAGGGTCCATTTTGAAGGAAAGAAACTGTGTGAGGTGCTAAACGTACGTCACGTTTCACGTTTGTCTGTGAACGCTGCTCACTAAGGTCAAATTCAATTTTAGGATACAGATAACCAGAGGTTTTCTGTGTAAATTTTCGGCGAGCACCAAACACCATACTTCGGGGCGTTCCACGACTTGTGATATAACGATGTCCCCTGTGTTTTTGAAGCCAATTCAACGGCGATTTTGGAATGAATTTCTTTTTATAATGTCTGACTATAAACTATGGAAAATGTTATGAATGTTGTTGGTTTTAAAGTTTTATTTAAAAAAATTAAATGGACTGTTGATATGCTTATTAAGAAGTTCATCCAGGGACTAGGGACATTCGTCAACTTGGACAATGAGGCCAACTCGACAGCATGCTTAGTACCGCTGGATTCTTGTTGTACTGCCATGGTCACATCTCAGACACAAATTAAAGCCACGTGCTCACAGTTTTCACAATTATTTATTTTGTGTAAGAGCGTGAAATTTTAGTTTTTCTTTTAAACAAAAATACTGATACTAATCTAAGGACCAGCGTAGCCGTTTCATTATTTACAATTGTAGAGGTATTCTTTTCTTCTTCTAAAATGCCAATTGTCTGAAATGTGCCAGTGCAATGCAACTGTGTAATGTTTGCAGAGCTGCGAGACTAACAGTCGGTCTCGGAATAGATTTCTGGGGGCTTTTTGACTGCATCCTCTTCATGGCATTATAGTATTTCTTCTGATCCTCGGTCATGAACATTTCTAGAGAACCCGCCTGAAGAAATCAAGATGAGAGCAGAATGAGGCTTAAGTGGAGATTGAAGAGCATTCACGTGAAGCCTTGTGGGTCAGCCGACATAAGCCCAGCACCCGCACGGACGGACACACGGACACCCCACACGGCGCCCGCCTGCCTGCCGCCCCGGGGGCGTCTCACCCGTGGGGATGTTAATCCGCAAAGCTCAAAGCCCCGTGGTGTGAAACAGACCTGCACAAATTTACCCAAATTCCTACCTAAAGTGCAGTGCGGCCGACACACTCAAACACGTGGTATGCGGCCACCACGTGTCACCACGTGGGCACGAGATGGCAGGCGGACACCGTGCTCCCACACAAACGATGGAAAACACAAACGTTAAAACTTGCACAATGATGCTCAACAAGTTTTATTTTCAAGATGTCACAGAAAATCCTCGCTCGTCGTTCACATCATTGTACAGGTTTCTGATTAATACACGTAGGTTAATTACACTGTATTATTTGTCAAACTGTTGTATAAGTCCATACACTATAAAGCGACAGCTGACGACACACGCATATATTAGCGCGTGTCGTTATTGTAGTATTAAAACATAGATGCTTTTGTAAGAAATTCGTAACATTACACTTTATAACAAGTTAGTTCTTTGATGTTTTTTTTTTTTTTTATAAAATGCACAAATTTCTTACATAAGTATTAGACACAAATGAACAGTTACAAGTAAACGCCCATCACAACACTGACAGTCAGATCAAAGACATTAATATGACGTCATTGACGTCATGGTCACTGACGTTGGGGCGTGGTATAGCCTTTATCGGGCTTTTCGATTGCATTCTCTTCATGGCTTTGTAATACTTTTTCTGGTCCTCTGTCATGAACATTTCCAGCGATCCTCCTGTCTAAAATACGTGACAAATAACAAACACGTGACACATACTAGTATAGAGGCACAAACTGACGGCTCAGTGCCATACTGTACTACTGACGTACTGCACCGCACTTCTTTTAAAAAAGTATAATGACGTCAGTTAGAACAGTATTTTTGCACTGAAACCTTGAACGGATGACTTATGACCTACACTAAAACTAAGGTCCCTAAACCTAATCAAAAAGCAACTAATAGTGTATAGTTTTCACAAAATGATACCATAGCTTTATTTAAACATTGTAAAATGTAGGCTAAGCAATACAGAACTAGATGTTTTTGAGAAAAACGCATGTCTCCCCCCCTGCGCGTTCCTCCGTGCGCGCTGTTGAAGGAAGGCAAAGAACGAGATATGACCGTTTTGAAACGGAAGCGTTTATTAAGGTAAGAAGAACATGCACATATATATATGAACATCAATAAGGGCTATCACCCTATGAAGTTTGAAGGCTCTGGGTCAAAGGGTACATGCGTTTTTGAGTGGAAATGGTTTTCACTCTTTGGGTAACTGTGACCTTGACCTTTGACCTACTGACCCCAAAATCAATAGGGGTCTTCTACTCAATAAGGGATATCACCCTATGAAGTTTGAAGGCCTTAGCTCAAAGGATACTCGAGTTATTGAGCGAAAATGGTTTTCACTCTTTGGGTCACTGTGACCTTGACCTTTGACCTACTGACCCCAAAATCAATAGGGGTCTTTAACTCAATAAGGGCTACCACCCTATGAAGTTTGAAGGCTTGAGCTTAAAGGGTACTCAAGTTATTGAGCGAAAACGGTTTTCACTCTTCGGGTCCATGTGACCTTGACCTTTCACATACTGACCCCAAAGTCAATAGGGGTATTTTACTCAATAAGGGCTATCACCCTATGAAGTTTGAAGGCTCTGGGTCAAAGGGTACTCGAGTTATTGAGCGGAAACGGATTTCACTCTTCGGGTCACTGTGACCTTGACCTTTGACCTACTGACCCTAAAATCAATAGGGGTCTTCTAC
>Ga0224511_10000294_pt1 | contig 21732 bp, 25 predicted proteins | sample SF_May12_sed_USG_2_FD_169988 | JGI IMG/M metagenome (GOLD analysis project Ga0224511, IMG submission 169988) | Sediment microbial communities from San Francisco Bay, California, United States - SF_May12_sed_USGS_8_1 | ecosystem: Environmental > Aquatic > Marine > Sediment | place: USA...
TATGGCAAATTTATAAGTCGCAGAACAAAGTTTCATGCGCATGATGAGAATAACGAGTGCGAGATTGGTGATCTGGTGGTGATTGAAGAGTGTCGCCCATTATCCAAAACCAAAAGCTGGCGGTTGATAGAAGTGGTAGAAAAGGCTGTTAAGGTTTAATCAAAGAGCAGAATGAACGGCTTAATTCGGAGTAGCAGACAATGATTCAGATGCAAAGCATGTTATCAGTCGCTGATAACAGCGGTGCAAAAAAGGTTCAGTGTATTAAGGTGCTTGGAGGTTCCAAGCGTCGTTATGCTGGTATTGGTGATGTAATTAAGGTCAGCATAAAGGAAGCGATACCGCGTGGTCGTGTGAAGAAAGGCGACGTATATAATGCGGTTATTGTTCGTACTCGAAAGGGTGTTCGCCGTAATGATGGCTCAGTTATACGTTTTGATACCAACTCAGCGGTACTGCTGAACAACCAGTTGCAACCCATCGGGACACGTATTTTTGGACCGGTTACGCGTGAATTGCGTACAGAGAATTTCATGAAGATTATTTCTCTGGCGCCTGAAGTTTTATAAGTGGTGTTACGTTATGCGCAAGATTAAAAAAGGTGACAAGATTCTTGTCATAGCAGGTAGAGACAAAGGCAAGCAAGGCACTGTTCTCAGTGTTTCCGCTGATGATCGCGTGCTGGTAGAAGGTGTAAACCTGGTGAAAAAGCACGTTCGCCCCAATCCCAACAAGGGAATTACCGGGGGTATCGTCGATCAGGAAGCAACGTTGCATGTATCCAATGTCTCGTTGGTTAACCCGATAACCGGGAAGGCCGATCGTGTGGGATTCAAGATCCTGGAAGATGGAAAAAAGGTGCGTTACTTCAAGAGTAACGGCGAAATTGTAGACATTTAAGTTAGCTGGTATCGGTCAAATGACTAGGTTGCAAGATCATTACAAAAACACCATTGTTCCTGAGCTCAAGAAGAAGTTCGGTTACAAGAGTGTTATGCAGGTTCCCCGTATAACCAAGGTCACCATTAATATGGGTGTCGGTGGGGCAATGTCGGATAAAAAATTGATAGAGCATGCTGTTGGTGATTTGACCAAGATCAGCGGTCAAAAGCCGGTAGTGACAAAGGCGCGCAAATCAGTCGCGGCATTTAAGGTTCGCGAGGACTGGCCTATCGGCTGCAAGGTAACCCTGCGACGTCAGCGTATGTATGAATTTCTGGATCGTTTGGTGTCTGTAGCAATTCCCCGTATACGGGATTTTCGTGGATTGCCTTCAAAGTCGTTTGATGGGCGTGGCAATTACTCCATGGGCGTGAAGGAACAGATTATTTTTCCGGAAATTGAATACGATAAAATTGATGCGATTCGTGGTATGGACATTACTATTACCACCAGTGCAAAAACGGATGAGGAAGCGCGTGCACTATTGGATGCATTCAGTTTCCCGATTAAGAGCTGAGGAAGCAAGATGGCGAAGAAATCAATGGTAGCGCGCGAAGTTAAGCGCAAGGCGATTGTCAGCAAGTTTGCGGCAAAACGTGAAGAGCTTCGTGGAAAGATTAAGAATCCCAACACGTCTGAGGAAGACCGGGAAGCTGCGGTTATGGCTTTGCAGAAACTACCGCGCAACGCCAGCCCATGCAGAATCAGGAATCGCTGCGCCATAACTGGTCGCTCCAGGGGTTTCTATCGCAAGTTTGGTTTGTCCCGAAACAGGTTGCGTGAAGTGATGAATCGGGGTGAAGTACCCGGCGCAGTTAAGTCGAGCTGGTAACTAGTTAAAAGAGTGGAAAGAATATATGTTAACTGACCCAATTGCAGACATGTTGACCCGCATCCGTAACGCTCAGGCGGCGGACAAGGTTAGCGTGACGTTGCCTGCTTCCAAGTTAAAACGTTCAGTTGCCCAGGTACTGAAGGAAGAAGGTTATATTGAAGACGTGTCCGAGAAATCAGCGGACGGTAAACCGCTGCTGGAAATCGGATTGAAATATTTCGAAGGCCAGCCGGTTATTACTGACCTGAAAAGAGTCAGCACGCCGGGTCGTCGTGTATATCAGGGTAAGGATGAAATTATGCGTATCGCCGGCGGCCTTGGTGTCGCGGTGGTGTCGACATCAAAAGGTATCATGTCTGATCGCGCCGCCCGCAAAGCAGGTATCGGTGGCGAGATACTGTGTATCGTATCGTAGTGGAGTAACGAGATGTCCAGGATTGCCAATTATCCAGTTGCTGTTCCCAAAGGTGTTGATATCAACATTGATGGCAGCCTGGTAAAAGTTAAGGGCCCAAAAGGTGAGCTCAAGCATGCGGTTCACGATTTGGTGTCGGTAATACGTGAGGATAATGAACTGCGTTTTGCCGGAAAGGACGAGTCCATGCAGGCAAATGCGTTATCAGGTACCACCCGTGCACTGGTTCATAACATGGTTCATGGTGTTAGCCAGGGGTTTGAGAAAAAGATGACCATTATTGGAGTTGGTTATCGTGCGGCAGTTCAGGGCAAGAATCTGAATTTGACGCTTGGTTTCTCTCATCCGGTAAATTATCCGATTCCGGAAGGAATCACCATTGAGACCCCGAGCCAGACAGAGATTGTGGTAAAGGGTGCAGACAAGCAGCGTGTGGGTCAGGTAGCGGCAGAAATACGTGCCTACCGTCCACCAGAGCCCTACAAGGGTAAGGGCGTACGTTATGCTGATGAGCATGTTGTACGCAAAGAAGCGAAAAAGAAATAGGGTTTAAGTAAATGGCGATCAGCAAAATAGACAGACGTCATCGTCGTAGCGTCAGTATCCGTCGGGAAATAGCACGGCGGGATCGGCAGCGTTTGTGTGTTCACCGGACACCAAGGCATATCTACGCGCAGATTATCTCCGCCGATGGAAGCCAGGTGTTGGCGAGCGCTTCAACTGTTGAGGCAGAAATACGCAAACAGGTGAGCAATGGTGGAAATGTTACGGCGGCGCAGGCAATTGGCAAACGTATTGCTGAGAAAGCCAAGGCAGCCGGGGTAACCAAGGTTGCATTTGACCGTTCCGGTTTCAGGTATCATGGTCGCATCAAGGCGCTGGCAGATGCCGCCCGTGAAGGCGGTCTTGAGTTTTAAGGAGAGTATCAGGTGGCAGCAATGAGTACTGAAGGTCGTACAGATAATTTCATGGAGAAGCTGGTAGGCGTTCGCCGTGTTGCCAAGGTGGTGAAGGGCGGGCGACAGTTCGGTTTTTCTGCGTTAACTGTTGTAGGTGATGGTAATGGTCGCGTCGGTATTGGTCGTGGCAAGGCGCGTGAAGTGCCAGTGGCTGTGCAAAAGGCAATGGAAAACGCCAGAAAGAACATGAAAACTATTAGCCTTAATGGCCCGACCTTGCATCATGAGGTGAATGTTCGTGCTGGTGCCGCCCGCGTTGTCATGCGACCCGCCTCGGAAGGTACCGGTATTATCGCAGGTGGCGCCATGCGCGCGGTGTTCGAAGTCGTCGGTGTTCAGGATGTACTGGCCAAGGTAATCGGATCCAGAAATCCGATCAATGTTGTACGCGCAACCATCAAGGCGCTTGAGAGCATCCAGAACCCAAAAAATGTCGCAGCAAAGCGTGGCAAGAAATTAAAGGACATTACGGAGTAGTCCCGTGTCAGCAAAAAAAGTCAAAGTTACATTGGTGCGAAGCACTATTGGTATCGGCAGGGTTCACCAGGCCTGTGTTCGGGGGCTGGGACTGCGCCGTATACGTCATAGCGTAGAGCTGGAAGATACCCCTTCTGTGCGTGGGATGATCAACAAGGTCTCCTACATGGTTAAGTGCGAGGATATTTAATATGCGTTTAAACACTCTCAAGGCTGCACCGGGAAGCCGGCCGAATGCAAAGCGTGTTGGGCGTGGAATTGGTTCCGGTCTTGGCAAAACCTGTGGACGTGGTCACAAGGGACAGAAGTCCCGCGCAGGCGGTTACCATAAAGTCGGTTTTGAAGGCGGCCAGATGCCTATTCAACGTCGTTTACCCAAGCGAGGATTTAATTCGCCCACCGAGGGCGATACTGCCCAGATTCGTTTGCATGAGCTGGCCAAGGTAGAGGCAGGTGTTATCGATATGGACGCGTTGAGGAAAGCCAACCTGGTGAGTGCCAGCGTGAAAAAAGCCAAGGTATTTTTGTCTGGAAAGCTGGAAAAGGCGGTTGTGATCAAGGGGATCGCCTTAACCAAGGGTGCGGAACAAGCCATCACCCAGGCAGGTGGCAAGGTCGAAAATTAATGGCCAGACCGGCAGCACCATCCTTGGGCGCCAGCGCCGGAGCGATGGGGAAATTCTCCGATCTTAAGCAGCGTATCTTCTTTGTTTTAGGCGCGCTGATTGTTTACCGTATCGGAACCTATATTCCGGTTCCGGGAATAAATGCTGCAGCCTGGGCACAGTTGTTTGAGCAGTCGCAGGACTCTATTGTTGGACTGTTCAATATGTTTTCCGGTGGCGCTTTGGAGCGTATGTCGGTGATGGCGCTGAATGTGATGCCGTATATTTCAGCGTCCATCATTATGCAGTTACTGACTTCCGTAGTGCCGACGCTGGAGCAGTTAAAGAAAGAAGGGGAAGCGGGCCGTCGCAAGATAACGCAGTACACCCGTTACGGCACAGTGGCTCTGGCGGCTTTCCAGTCCATGGGAATCGCTATCGCACTGGAAGGTCAGTCTATGGGCGGGTTTCCAGTTGTAATTCAGGCAGGTATCGCGTTTAAACTGGTGACTGTTATTACGTTAGTTACCGGTACCATGTTTTTGATGTGGCTGGGCGAACAAGTTACCGAGCGCGGTATAGGTAACGGTATCTCGCTGATTATTTTCGCTGGTATTGTTGCCGGGTTACCGGCGGCAATTGGCAATACGTTGGAGTTGGCCAGTCGTGGCACCTTCCAGCCATTGTTTGTTTTGTTTTTGTTTGTTTTGGCAGTGGGCGTAACAGCGTTTGTGGTATTTGTTGAGCGCGGCCAGAGGCGAATTACTATTAATTACGCCAAACGCCAGCAAGGCAGAAAAATGATTGGCGGGCAAAGCAGTCACTTGCCGCTCAAGTTAAATATGTCCGGTGTAATACCGCCGATTTTTGCGTCCAGTATTATTTTGTTTCCGGCCACGCTTGGTCAGTGGTTTGGAAATGCAGAGGGCATGGGTTGGATGAGAGATATCGCGACCACGATTTCTCCAGGTCAACCGCTTTATATGTTGTTTTATGGCAGTGCGATTATTTTCTTTTGCTTTTTTTATACGGCCCTGGTGTTTAACTCGAAAGAGATGGCCGATAACCTGAAAAAATCCAATGCCTTTGTACCGGGGATTCGGCCAGGTGAACAGACAGCCCGTTATATAGACGGAGTCACATCCCGGCTGACATTTTGGGGTGCGATGTACATTACGTTCGTCTGCCTGATACCGGAGATTATGAGAAATCAGTGGAATGTGCCGTTTTATTTTGGCGGCACGTCTATTTTGATTATTGTTGTGGTGTGCATGGATTTCATGGGTCAGATTCAGAACCATGTCATGTCCCACCAGTATGAGAGCCTGTTGAAAAAGGCAAGTCTGACAGGCGGTGGAATGGGGATACCGCGGTAGGCGGCCCCGGTGTAAAACGGAGTAAATAGTATGAAAGTAAGAGCTTCGGTGAAAAAATTGTGCCGCAACTGCAAGATTGTACGGCGCAAGCGGGTAGTGCGGGTGATTTGTTCCGACCCTACCCATAAGCAGCGACAGGGCTAAACCCCGGTTTTTAGGTTGATTTTTTCGGAGACTGACAGTATCCTTGCGCGTTTTCGCGCTACCCCGGAAAGGGGAGAGATTGGTTTGGAGAGTGTGTAAATGGCTCGAATTGCAGGCGTAAATATACCCAGTAACAAGCATATTGAGATTGCTTTGACCTCTATTTATGGGGTTGGTCGGCCGCGCGCCCAGAAGATTTGCGCTGCAGTGGGAGTGGCCAAGGAAACCCCCGTCAAGGCATTGAGCGAGGACGATCTCGAGAAGATTCGCGGGGAAGTGGCGAAGTACACGGTTGAGGGTGATTTGCGCCGGACCGTTTCCATGAATATCAAGCGTTTGATGGATCTGGGTGCATACCGCGGTATTCGTCATCGTAAAGGGCTGCCGGTTCACGGTCAGCGTACCAAGACAAATGCGCGTACCCGCAAGGGACCACGGCGCCCCATCAAGAGATAGCGGATTAGAGAAATATGGCAGCACCAAAGAAAGCAGCAGCGGCACGTACCAAAAAGCGTGTCAAAAAGAATGTTGCGGAAGGCGTAGCGCACGTCCATGCATCATTTAACAATACCATCGTGTCCATTAGTGACCGTCAGGGCAACGTCCTTTCCTGGGCTACTGCCGGCGGTTCCGGTTTTCGGGGATCGCGTAAAAGCACCCCCTTCGCTGCCCAGGTTGCTGCTCAGCGTGCCGGCGAAGTGGCCAAAGAGCACGGTATGAAGTCGCTGGAAGTACGCATAAAGGGCCCCGGTCCAGGTCGCGAATCTGCTGTTCGTGCCCTCAATGCATTGGGCTTTGAAATCAATAACATCACTGACGTTACGCCGATACCCCATAATGGTTGCCGGCCTTCCAAGAAACGTCGTGTTTAAGAGTTAACGGAGAGTTTCGCGTGGCACGATACACTGAGTCAAAATGTCGCTTATGTCGGCGTGAAGGCGGCAAGCTTTTCCTGAAAGGTGAAAAATGCTTTTCCGCAAGTTGCCCTGTTGAAAAGCGGGCCTATCCTCCCGGACAACATGGCCAGCGCCGTGGTCGCGTATCTGATTACGGATTGCAGTTGCGCGAAAAGCAAAAATTGCGCCGCATCTATGGCGTGCTGGAAGCGCAGTTTGCCGGTTATTACGCTGAAGCGGATCGCCGCAAGGGCTCCACTGGCGAGAATCTGTTAAAGCTGTTGGAGTGCCGCCTGGACAATGTGGTTTACCGCATGGGTTTCGGAATTTCCCGGAATGAGGCCAGGCAACTGGTTCGCCACAATGGCATTCTGGTAAACGGCAAGCGCGTCAATATCCCTTCTTACCAGGTCAGGCCGGAAGAAACGATTGAGCTGACATCGAAGGCCAAGGAGCAGTTACGCGTTAAGGCGTCTATCGAAGCAGCCGAGCAACGCGGATTACCTGATTGGGTAGAAGTCGATATCAAGGCCATGAAGGGTGTTTATAAATCTATTCCTGAACGATCTGAATTGCCATCCGAGATTAATGAAAGTCTTGTTGTGGCGCTTTATTCCAAGTAACAGGCCAGGATTATAAGAGGACGGATTATGCCGAATTCTGCTACAGAATTTTTGAAGCCACGATTAGTAGACGTGCAAACCATGAGCTCTACTCATGCCAAGATTACGCTGGAGCCGCTCGAGCGTGGTTTTGGTCATACTTTGGGTAACGCCCTTCGTCGGATTCTATTGTCTTCCATGCCGGGTGCAGCGATCACTCAGGTCAAGATCGATGGTGTGTTGCACGAATACTCCAGCATTGAAGGTATCCAGGAAGATGTCATTGAAATCCTGTTAAATCTGAAGTCGGTCGCATTACGCATGCACGGCCGCTCGGAAGCGCTGCTGAAACTGAGCAAGCAGGGCGCGGGCCCGGTCACAGCCGGAGATATTACTTTGGACCATGACGTTGAAGTTGTGGATCCCAATCAGGTTATTTGTACTCTGACTAAAGATGGTTCCATTAGTATGGAGCTTAAAGTTGAGACTGGTCGCGGTTACCAGCCAGTAAGCACTAGAGGTGAAGAAGAAGGCCGCAGTATAGGCACCATGCAGATCGATGCCTCATATAGTCCGGTTCATCGTGTGTCGTACACTGTCGACAATGCCCGTGTAGAGCAACGTACTGACCTGGATAAATTAATTCTGGACATAGAAACCAATGGTTCTATTGATCCGGAGGAAGCTGTGCGCCGTGCTGCTAACATTCTGCAAGACCAGATTTCTATTTTTGTCGACCTGGAAAGCCCCGATACAGTGATAGAAGAGAAAGCAGAGCCGGATATGGATCCCATTTTGTTGCGTCCGGTTGATGATCTGGAGCTGACAGTGCGATCGGCAAATTGCCTGAAGGCAGAAAATATTTTCTATATCGGTGATCTGATTCAGCGCACAGAATTTGAATTACTAAAAACCCCGAATCTGGGTAAAAAGTCACTAACTGAGATCAAGGATATTTTGGCGCAGCACGGTTTGTCTTTAGGGATGAAACTGGAAAACTGGCCACCTGCCTCCTTGAAAGAAAAATCAAACGAAGCAGAAACTGCCTGAGTATTATATCCTCAGGTAGTCAGGAAGAGGTTCTAGGGTTATGCGTCACAAAATTAGCGGTCGAAGATTAAACCGGACAAGCAGTCATCGTGAAGCCATGTTTCGTAACATGGCGGCATCATTGATTTGTCACGAGCAAATACGCACCACTTTACCCAAGGCGAAGGAATTGCGCCGCGTTGCCGAGCCGTTGATTACCATGGCCAAGAAGGAATCCGTGGCCAATCGTCGACTGGCGTTCGCCCGCTTGAGGGACAAGGCGGCGGTAGGTAAGCTTTTTACTTTGGGTGCTCGCTTCAAGGAGCGTCCAGGTGGTTACGTGCGTATCCTGAAGAGTGGTTTCCGTGCCGGCGATAACGCGCCCATGGCTATTGTACAGTTAGTGGAAATGGTGAAAGCTGAAGAAATGGAAGCGCCGGCCAAGACCAAGAAAATTGTAAAGAAGCAGGCTGCACCGAAATCAACTGATGTAACGGCCCAGGAAGCGGAAGGCGCCGAGGAAGACGCTGAACAAAAACAAGCTGCCAAGAAAAAGGCAGCGAAAAAGGCGCCTGCAAAAAAAGCAACGGCCAAGAAGGCCGCGGCAAAAAAAACAACAACAAAAAAGACCGCTAAAAAGAAAACAACAAAAAAGAAATCGAGCTAAGCTCAACCTGTTGCTGGACCGGGCTCGGGACAGTTTTGCGTTAGAAAGGCCGGGTGACCCCCGGCCTTTTGTTTGAGGGGAGGCGTGCAATGATTGCGTTGTTTACGGACTTCGGTCTAACAGATCCCTATGTCGGGCAAATGCATGCGGTGCTGGCGCTGCAGGCACCGGGCACGCCTGTCATCGATCTGTTTCACGGGTTACCCGATTTTAATGTCAGGGTTGCTTCCTATCTGCTCCCCGCTTACACCCGAAACTTCCCCTTAGACACAATATTTGTTTGCGTGGTAGACCCGGGTGTGGGTAGCCCCAGGAAACCACTCATAATGCACGTGAATGGCTGTTGGTATGTAGGGCCGGACAACGGCCTGTTTCGTGTGCTTTGGCGCCAGTTTCCTCAAGCAAAAATATTCGAAATCGCATGGCGTCCCAATTATCTGAGTTCCAGTTTTCATGGCCGGGATTTGTTTGCTCCCGTTGCGGCCATGCTTGCCCGAGGCCAGGCAGTCGCCTCCAAACCCTGTGGACTTTCCGATCACCACGATTGGCCTCCTGATTCTCCGGAGATTGTCTATATCGATCACTACGGCAGTGTCATAACGGGCTTGCGTGGCAATGGCCGGTCAAAAGAATCGGTTATAACGATTGGGAATCACAAGATTTCCTATGCCAGGGTATATTCGGAGGCCAATACCCATCAGCCATTCTGGCATGAAAATAGCAATGGATTAATAGAGATCGCAATAAATCAGGGGCGGGCCGCGTCTTTCTTGAAGGTAAATGTGGGCGACCAATTCGAAATCACTACTTGATCTCGGTGTTGGTTGATTGATACAGAGCCAGGACGCGCGCGCAAAAAAAGGGAGAGAAGTGCCGTGCTATCAATAAATAAATTAGGAGATATATATAAGGGAAAAACAATTAACCTATGTTGCGAGTCGAGATAAACGACATGAACTTAAATATAAGCATAGTAACGATATTCTTCCGCTGGGTGACGGGTCTTTTGGGGGGCTGTGTTCTTGTCACTTTTTCAGTTTATGCTGAGACACCTGATTCCCCGACACAGGTTACAGAGCAGGATATATTGAGCGATATCCCGACGGTGTTATCTGCATCGCGTATGCCACAGCCCGTAAGTGAGGCGCCCGCGGCCATTACCATAATTGATTCAGAAATGATTGAGGCCTCCGGTGCCAGAAACCTGGTGGATGTATTTCGTCTGGTTCCGGGTTTCGTGACAGCGAATTTTGATGGTAATCGGGCCGTTGTTTCGCCTTATGGATTGTCAGATGTGTACTCACGCCGAATACAGGTATTGATTGATGGAAGATCGGTTTATTCGCCGGACTACGGTGGCGTGATCTGGTCGGACTTACCGCTGGCATTGGAGGAAATCGATAAAATAGAGGTGGTCCGCGGTCCCAATGCAGCCAGTTATGGCGCTAATTCCTTTCTTGGGGTTATTAATATTATCACCAAGCCTGCCGCTGTTAGCGACGGTGTTCGTATTAAATACACTTACGGTCGTCAAAATACTCAGGATTCGCTACTGCAATATGGTTACGCTGGAAAAAGAGCTGATTATCGCGTGACACTGGGTTACCAGAAAGATTCAGGCTTTGAGGATCTTTTTGATTCCCGTCGAACATCCTTTTTTAATAGTCGTATCGATTATCGGCTGAGTAATAATAATACCATAAATGTGTATGCGGGTGCGCTTGGTGGCGAGATCGGTGAGGGTAAGGAGGGAGATGCTAAGGATATTCCCAGGGACGAGCATGTGCTTTCAAATTACCAGCAGGTTCGTTGGACTTATATATCAGAAAACTCAGGTGAATACTCGTTGCAGTATTTTCGAAACTACCATGATTCGAGAGACTCTTTTGTTAATGCATATGGGTTGTATCCAGTTGTATTGTGGGACTATGACATCACTTCAGAGCGTCATGATTTGGAATTTCAGCACCAGGTAGGGTTCGGTTCGTTTTTGCGATTAGCATGGGGTGTCAATGGACGTATAGATTCTGTGACGGGTGAAAAAATATTTAACAGCAATTCAGATCTTGAGAGTCGTTTATCTCGGGCATTCGTAAATAGCGAGTGGCATGTCGGCCGGGATCTATTGTTTCATTTTGGGACGGTGGTTGAGAGAACCACTATAACTGATACTGAATTCTCCCCGCGGACAGCCGTTAATTACCATATAACGCCACTGCATACCATTCGTGCCAGTTATTCTGAGAGCACAAGAAACCCTACATTGGTTGAAGAAAAAGCGGAAATTCGTATATGTGCGATAAGTTCAGATCCTTCTTGTACCGCGATAGGCAGCTATTTTGTAGCATCACGTTCTCGCGGTGGGCTGAACCCAGAGAGAATTGCCAGTCGCGATATTGGCTATTATGGTCAGATTACCAATAGTCTTCAGTTGGATATCAGGTTATCCCGGAAAAAGTTAAAATATCTCATAGACTGGACTCTGGATAATTATCCGGATGCATTGGATGTGCTGGGGTATTCAAATCGAGACGTAACCGATATTCTCGAAATAGCAGAGTTACAAAGCACGTATTCACTAGACTCAAATAGCAAGTTAGCTATTTCCTATGCTTATATGGATTTTGAAGGCGGAAGATATCCAGAAGCAAATAAACGTTTCTATACACCTAGTGTTCCCAGACAAATGGCAAGTCTTTTGGCAGTACATAATTTTGGGCAGGGATACAAAGGTAGCATTGGATATTATTTATTGGACAGAATTCGCCACCTTGATACAGAAGATAGTACCGATACAAGCCTGGATCCGAGGCGTCAACTGGACCTGAGATTATCCCGGCAATTTATGCTTGCCGGTAGCGAAGCTACTATTTCATGTGTTCTTCAAAATGTATTGGACGATTACTACGAATACCAGGAGACTGATCGTAAGCCAATTTCCGCACGCTATTATGTCACGTTGGCGATGAAGTTCTGGTAACTCGATAATGCTTATTAGCTTGAGGCTGCTGAACATAGTTTAGAAAGGATGATACCAGGAAACCAATATAGGGATAGAAAATCGATGCCGTTTTTGGTCATTAGGGCGCTAATGATTCTTGTGGCCCTGTTTTGGTTGGAGAAGAGCGCGGCAGCTAATGGTGAAGAACGGCTTCTTGTCGTAATCAGCGACAACAATTCTATCTACAAAAAGTTTACCAGTACTTTTCAATCTGTGTTGAATGCGCATGACTTTGGATTACCAGTAGATGTCGTGACAGCCTGGTCTTATAGAAGGACTCCCGCTGAATACCTGGAAAAGACCCTTCTTGTTGTAAGTGTAGGCGCCAAGGCGACTGAAGAGGTTATGCGTGGGAACAGGGAGATACCATTGTACGCCACCCTGATTCCCAGGCAGGCATTTAAGGGTATTACGGCGCAGGGTCAATCGGGCAAGCCGCCTAATACGAAGATTTCCGCAGTATTTCTGGATCAGCCGGTTTCCCGCCAGTTTAATCTTATAAAACTGGCATTGCCGCAAGTACGCCGTATTGGTATGTTCACCGGCTCTTCAGTAACTGTTCCGCAGAATCTGGCTGAGGAGGAAGCCGGCAAGGCCGGGTTTAGCCTTGTTACTGAAAAGCTAGGGCAGAATTATCCTTTAGCGACAGCAATAGACCGAATATTCCGGAAATCGGATATCCTGCTGGTTCTGCCTGATCCGGGCATAATAGACACAAAAACAGCGTCTACCATCTTAATGTCATCTTACCGGTACCGTAGACCAGTAGCGGCCTACTCAGAGGCCTATGTTAAAGCTGGCGCATTATTGGCTGTTTATTCGACTCCTGAACAGATCGGCAGGTATACGGCAAACCAGGTTTTGGCAATGAAAAAAAATCATTGGATTTTGCCTGAGGAATCCTATTCCACGGAATACTCCATCGAGGTGAATCACTGGTTGGCGCGTTCGTTGGGATTGACCATTACTACTAAACATAAGCTGCTTCGTGAGTTAAAGAAGTTGGAACAGGTTGATTAAATAATTATGCTACGACGCTGGCGTATACAATCTCGAATGCTTGTTATGGCCCTGGTGCCGGCAAGTATTATTGCCGTTGCATTGTCCGCGCATTACGGTTGGCAACAGGTGTCAGATTTGAAGCGGAATCTAAAAGACCGTGGTAAGGCAATTTCGCGCCAGCTTGCGCCTGCCTGTGAATATGGCGTATTTAGCGGCAACCGAGAGCAACTGAAGACTTTGGCGATGGCGGCGCTAAGGGAGGAAGATGTTACGGAAGTGACGATAACAAGTATATCAGGCGAAGTGCTGGTCCAGGTTAACGCGAATAGAGGTAAAGATAATTCCGGAGATCTTGCAGAAGGAGCCTACTATAGTTATCAGTCTCCGATATTACAGAGTGAGTTGATTGAGCCGGATGGTAATGACCCGAACAGTGTTGGCAAGAATGTCAAGCAGCCGGAAAAACTTGGTTCGGTAACAGTAAAATTATCGACTGAGGAAACCACGAGACGGATATACACGGTAATTACCTATAATGTTGTAATAATTTTGTTTGGCTTGGGTTGTACATTTTATGTTGTCCGGCGCATGGCCAGGCAGATCGCAGAGCCAATAAAAGAATTAAGCCGGGCCGTCACAGAAATTAAATCAGGAAAGCTGGATTACCGAGTACCGGTTGGATCGGGATGGGAGCTAGGTATGCTGGAAGAAGGTATAAACAGCATGGCAGAAACACTGGATCAAGCCAAAATAAGAGAAAAGGCTCAGGCGGAAGACGCGATTTATCTGGAGCAAATCCGGGCCCAGGTGACCCTGGAGTCAATTGGCGATGGAGTCATTGCAACCGATGCCACCGGTGATATTGTCTATATCAATCAAGTGGCAGAGCAGATTACGGGCTGGCAGACCAGTGATGCTGTGGGCCGCCATTTAACCGATGTGTATCTGATTAGCGAGCTGAAGATCAATCAGGAAGCGTCTTATCCCATCGGGTTATGTCTGCAGGGAGGGCAGATTGTTAGGAATCATGAAAACCATATACTGGTAAGTAAGAATAAACGAAAGTATTTAATAGAAGACACGGCCTCTCCTATCAAGGATCGGCAAGGTAATATTATCGGCGCCGTGCTGGTTTTCCGGGATGTAACGGAAGTACGTCATATGGCCCGTAAAATGGAGTTCCTGGCGCACCACGATCCATTGACAGGATTGCTTAATCGAAATGAATTTGAGGCGCGGTTGCAGGATATTTTGGCGGGTGCGCGCAACGGATTTGGTGATCATGCGCTGTGTTACATGGATCTGGACCAGTTTAAGATTGTTAACGATACCAGCGGTCATATCGCGGGAGATGAACTGCTTAAGCAGCTAGCGGTGTTACTGCAGGGTAGAGTAAGAGGTAATGATGTTCTTGCGCGTCTCGGTGGTGATGAGTTTGGGATTATCATTAAAGACTGTAATATTAATGAAGCCAAACATATCGCCGAGTCATTTAAACAATTGGTTTCAGATTTTCGATTCACCTGGAAAAACAGAACATTCGATATTGGCTGTAGTATTGGATTGGTGCCTATTACAGCAGGTAGTGGCAGCATGACTGACCTGTTAAGCGCAGCAGACTCCGCCTGCTACATTGCCAAAGACCGGGGAAGAAACTATGTACATGTTTACCAGGAAGATGATGTGGACCTGGCCAAGCGCCATGGCGAGATGCAATGGGTGCAGCGGCTCAAGGAAGCACTAAAGCTTGGTCACTTCGTTTTATATTGCCAGAAGATTATCCCCATCGCTGATGGCAATAAGTCTCCGGAAATTTACGAGATATTGCTCAGGGTGCAGGATACCGGCCTTACTTTGCCGGAGATATTTATACCTGCTGCCGAGCGCTATTATCTCATGCCGGATATTGACCGCTGGGTGGTGCAGGAGTCGTTTAGGACCATAGAAAGCCTTTTTTCAGACAAGGCGGGCGGCAGTAATGGTGTCGCAAAGTTTTCCATTAATCTTTCCGGTCAGTCCATATGCGATGATAAATTTCTGGATTTTGTGCTTGAGCAGTTCCAAAAGATTAATATTGATCCAAGGCGGGTATGTTTCGAGATCACCGAGACTGCTGCGATTGAGAACCTGACCCGAGCACAGACATTTATATCAGCGGTAAAGAAACTGGGCTGCTGGTTTGCGCTGGATGATTTTGGAAGTGGTCTTAGTTCTTTCGGTTACCTGAAAAGCCTCTCTGTGGACTATATCAAGATTGATGGAAGCTTCGTGGCGGATGTCATGAAGGATCCTATTGATGCTGCTATGGTTGGGGCTATTAATGAAATCGGTCATATCATGGGGCTGGCAACGGTGGCTGAATCTGTGGAGGATATCGATACCCTCAACATGCTAAAGGAGATCAAAGTGGATTATGCCCAGGGCAGGGGAATCAGCGAAGTCATGCCATTGGCAGAGTTGACACTGTTACGGGATGAGGGCAAGGTAAAATAAAAAGTTTATTGGACGCATGCAACGTCAACCCACTTTACGTTGCCGAGCTTCTCGTTTGTCAAGCAGAGGTTTAAGGAAGGTGCCGGTAGCAGAGCGTGGTTCATTGCAAATGGCTTCCGGTGTTCCTGTAGCGATAATCTCCCCACCCCCATCACCGCCTTCAGGGCCAAGATCGATAATCCAGTCGGCAGTCTTGATTACATCGAGATTATGTTCAATTACCACCACGGTATTGCCATGGTCACGCAGACGATGCAGCACTTCCAGCAGGTGTTTGATGTCATGGAAATGCAATCCGGTAGTGGGTTCATCAAGGATATAGAGCGTTCTACTCGTGTCCCGCTTCGATAGTTCCCGGGAAAGTTTGATGCGTTGGGCTTCGCCGCCGGATAGCGTAGTAGCGCTTTGTCCTAGTGTTACATAGGACAAACCGACATCTATTAACGTATCCAGCTTGCGTTTGACGACAGGGATAGCGGAAAAGAATATGGCAGCTTCTTCCACTGTCATGTTCAGAACTTCGTGGATGGTTTTGCCTTTGTACTGGATATCCAGCGTTTCCCGGTTATAGCGTTTTCCCTTGCAGGTATCACAGGGCACATAGATATCGGGAAGGAAATGCATCTCCACTTTTATCAGTCCATCGCCCTGACAGGCCTCGCAGCGACCCCCTCTGACGTTGAAAGAAAAACGCCCGGGTGTATAACCACGGGCCCGTGCCTCCGGTGTGTTGGAGAATATTTCCCGAATTGGAGTAAACATGCCTGTATAGGTTGCTGGATTGGAACGGGGGGTCCTGCCAATAGGGCTCTGGTCAATGTCGACGACTTTGTCAAACTGATCCAGACCCTCGATTTCCTGGCAGGGTGCTGGTTCGAGATTGCTGCCGTACAGGTGCTTGGCTACCGAGGCATACAGGGTATCGTTTATCAGGGTGGATTTACCGGAACCGGAGACACCGGTTATACAGGTAAAGAGTCCCACCGGAATTGAGACATCGACTTGTTTCAGATTGTTTCCCGAGGCCTTGCGAATGATGAGCTGGCGATCCGGGTTGTTGGTGGTTTTTGTTTCTGGAATGACAATGGTTTTGGTGCCTTTGAGATATTGGCCGGTCAAGGAATCGGGGTGATTGATAATCTCCTCCGGTGATCCTTGAGCCACGATCCTGCCACCGTGGTGGCCGGCGCCTGGTCCGATATCCAGAACATGGTCAGCGCTGAGAATAGCATCTTCATCATGCTCCACCACAATGACTGTATTGCCGAGGTCGCGCAGGTGCTTCAGCGTTTCCAGCAGGCGTGCGTTGTCCCGCTGGTGCAATCCTATGGAAGGTTCATCGAGCACATACATAACCCCCACCAGTCCGGCACCGATTTGTGAAGCCAGACGAATACGCTGGGCTTCGCCGCCGGACAGCGTGTCCGCGGATCGGGAAAGACTGAGATAGTCCAGGCCGACATTAATCAGGAAACCTAATCGGCTGTTGACCTCTTTGATAATCTTCTCTGCAATTTGGGCTCGATGGCCGCTTAAGCGCATATCGGAAAAGAATTGGTAGGCGCCTCTTATGGAAAACTGACTGACTTCATGTAATGGTCGCTTGTTAATAAATACATTTCGTGCCTCGGTGCGCAGGCGACTGCCGCCGCATGACTCGCAGGGCTGGTTGCTTAGATATTTTGCCAACTCTTCTCGCACGCTGTTGGATTCCGTTTCCTTGTAGCGCCGTTCAATATTGGGAATGACGCCCTCAAAGGGATGTTTGCGGCGATAACTGGAGTTGCGGTCACCATGATAGATGAAACTAATCAACTCCTCTCCACTTCCGTAAAGAATGATATGACGGAATTTTTTTGGCAGTTCCTCAAAAGGTGTATCCAGATCAAACTTATAATGCTTCGCCAGAGACTGGAGCATTTGAAAATAGAATGCATTACGGCTATCCCAGCCGCGGATTGCCCCCATGGGTAGAGGCAGGGTGGGATCGCTGACCACGCGTTCGGGATCAAAAAATTGTTTAACACCCAGCCCATCGCAAGTTGGGCACGCACCTGCCGGGTTGTTGAAAGAGAACAATCGTGGTTCCAGTTCAGGCAGACTGTAACCACAGTGGGGACAGGCATAGCGGGCCGAGAATAAAATCTCCTCTGCGGCATTGCCTTCATCATCCAGGCGGACTGCCTTGACCAGTCCGTCTGCCAGATCGAGGGCCGTTTCAAACGATTCCGCCAAACGCTGTTCCTGGCCACTTTTGATCACGACCCGGTCGACTACTGCCTCAACAGTATGTTTATGGGTTTTCTTGAGCGGCGATATTTCATCCAATGCAGTGACGATGCCGTCAATGCGCGCACGGACATAACCCTGTACGCGCAGGCTTTCCAATATATGTAGATGTTCACCCTTTTTATCCTGCACCAGTGGTGCCAGTAGCAATAGTTTGGCCCCTTCCCCCAAGGCCATGATGTTGTCAACCATCTGGCTGACAGTTTGCGCTTCCAGGGTGACATCGTGCTCAGGACATTTTGGTTCACCGACGCGGGCATAAAGCAGCCTCAGGTAATCATGAATTTCAGTTACCGTGCCCACGGTCGATCGTGGATTGTGGGAGGTTGCCTTTTGTTCAATGGAGATTGCTGGGCTCAGCCCCTCTATCAAATCAACGTCGGGTTTTTCCATGAGCGACAAAAACTGTCGGGCATAGGCGGAAAGGGACTCCACATAGCGCCGTTGGCCTTCCGCATAGAGGGTGTCAAATGCCAGGGAGGATTTGCCGGATCCGGATATTCCGGTAATGACAATCAGCTTATCTCGCGGTAAATCGACATCAATATTCTGTAAGTTGTGGGTACGTGCCCCGCGAATGCGGATGTAATTCATTGCTTTTCTCGGATTTTGGGGAACCTGATACTATACGCGGTTTCCGGGCACCCAGGCAAAATTAGCCAGTAATTGTGTGTCTGGTTCGCGAGATTGCTATCACACCCAGGAGTATTATGCAGATAAAGCGGTACCCCATGAATCCGGCCGAGCGTCGGGCAGTGAGCGGGTTGGCCGGTATTTTTGCCCTACGTATGTTAGGGCTTTTTCTGATCCTACCAGTATTTTCGCTGTATGCAGAGTCCTTGGCTGGCCACACCCCGTTTCTGGTGGGATTGGCCCTGGGTATTTACGGCCTGACACAATCCTTGTTCCAGATTCCCTTGGGTGCCGCCTCAGATCGTTTCGGTCGCAAGCCGGTCATTGCCCTGGGGTTATTAGTATTTGCCCTGGGCAGCGTCGTGGCGGCTCTTTCGCATAGTATCCACGGCGTCATTATTGGCAGGGCGCTTCAAGGTGCGGGTGCCATCGCCTCGGCGGCGTTGGCATTAACCGCTGATCTGACCCGGGACAATCAGCGCACAAAAGCTATGGCTATTATCGGCATTACCATAGGTGGCTCATTTATGGTGTCGCTGTTGCTCGGTCCGATATTGGGCAGCCGCCTTGGCGTGCCGGGAATTTTCTGGCTGACGGCAGTGGCAGTGATTCTGGCTTTGCCGGTGCTGTTTCTGTGGGTGCCCACGGCGATTACCATGAAAACCCATAAGGCGTTGTCCTGGGAGGCATTTTCCGGTGTGTTGCGCCACCCGCAATTGATCAGGCTTAACGTCGGAATTTTTATGCTTCATTGTGTTCTGATGGCTCTGTTTGTCGCCTTGCCAAAAGTGTTGGTGACTTACGCCCAGATACCCCTGGAGCGTCATTGGCAGTTGTACGTACCGGTGTTGTTGGCATCGGTGGTAGTTATGGCCCCCTTTGTTTTGTTGGCGGACCGAAAAAATATTATGCGCCAGGTCTTTTCGGGCGCTGTCTTGTTGTTACTGGTTTCACAGTTGTTTCTCTTTTTTGAATACAAAAACTTCATCGGTGTTGTGGCGGGCCTGTTTCTGTTTTTTGTTGCTTTTAATTTTCTGGAGGCGTCTTTACCTTCCCTGGTATCCAGGACAGCACCGGCGAGAAACAAGGGTGCGGCCCTGGGGGTTTACAGCACCTTTGAATTTTTTGGCGCCTTTGTCGGTGGTATTTCTGGTGGCACGGTTTATGGTGCCTGGGGTCTGCACACGGTGTTTTTATTTAGCGGGTTAATTCTGATTCCCTGGTGTGTTTTGGCGTTTACTATGAAAATGCCCAGACTATTAAGTACCAGGACGGTAACGGTCGGCCGCCAGGCACCCGAGAAGGCAGAGGAAATCGCCAAACGATTAAGCACATTACCGGGCGTAACCGAGGCGGTTGTGAACGCAGATGAGGGTGTCGCGTATTTAACTGTGGATGATAGTGTGTTTGAACCGGCAGAGCTTGAAGACTACTCAGTAACAGCCTAAGTCATGATCAGTTTATAAGTATATGATTATTTAATTTATCAGCACCCTGTTAAATTGCGGATTTTGGTGGTTAATATTCCTTGAAAATAAAATAATTGTTCAAAAATTTTTTTCCGGGTACACTGCCGACCGCCCCGCGAAGGAGTGTAAATCTCTTAAGGCAAGTACTTCGCGGATGATCCTTTAACCCAATAGAACAGGAGGCACTATGTCCCGTGGTATCAATAAAGTCATTCTCGTAGGTCATCTCGGCAAAGATCCAGAAGTCAGATATTCCGCCAATGGCGCGGCTGTTGCCAATGTTTCGCTGGCAACCTCGGAATCCTGGAAAGACCGCAATACCGGTGAAAAACAGGAACGAACAGAGTGGCATCGAGTAGTATTTTTCGGGCGTCTGGCGGAAATTGCCGGTGAGTACCTTAAGAAGGGCGCGCAGATTTATGTTGAAGGCCGTTTGCAGACTCGTAAATGGCAGGATAAGGAAGGACAGGACCGATACACCACGGAAATAGTTGCCAATGAAATGCAAATGCTGGGTTCCCGTGCAGGTGCCGGCGCCATGGATTACAGCGATAACTCGCAGGCATCATCTTCCGTATCTCAGCCCATGGCGGCTGCCACATCAGCCGATGATTTTGATGATGACATACCTTTTTAGATAGTTTTCTTGTCAGGATAAAAACAAAAGCGCCCGGTTGCACGGGCGCTTTTGTTTAGCAGGATTTATAAAATAAAGACTAACCCGGAGGCCAGCTCATGGCTCTTCCACCCATTAGATGCAGATGGATGTGAAATACAGTCTGTCCGGCGTCGGCATTGCAATTCATTACTGTACGGTAACCACGCTCGCTTAACCCTTCTTTTTCGGCAATGTCTTTGACCGCCAGAAACATTTTTCCAATAAGTGTGCCGACTTCATCACTCAGATCATTGATCGTGGCAATATGATGTTTTGGGATTACCAGAATGTGGGTGGGTGCCTGGGGGTTGATATCCCGGAAGGCCAGCACGTCATCGTTTTCATAAACCGTATCCGGTGTAATTTCTCCTGAAACCATTTTGCAAAACAGGCAGTCTGTCATGGGTGCTTGTCCCCCAATGTTTTGATAGTTACCAGTGTAAACATACTTTATCATAGGCCGCTTCGCGAGTGTTATATTCGGTAGTGTGAAAGAGGAACGGAAATTGAGTCGATTACGGCTTGAAAATATCCAGCGAAACGGTCTGATGCCGGTGACGCTGACAATAGAGCCTGGTGAATGTGTCTGTCTTTCCGGTTCCTCGAGTGCCGGCAAGACGCTGTTGTTGAGAGTGATAGCGGATCTGGATCCTCACGAAGGCGAGGTATATCTGGACGAGATCGCCTGCCAGTCTATGAACGCGCCGCAATGGCGCGGGCAGGTAGGCATGTTGCCGGCAGAGAGCTTCTGGTGGAGTGAGCGGGTAGGTGATCATTTCGGGCAGATCGACATAACGCAATGGCATCAGTTGATGTTCGAACCGCAGGTCGCTGACTGGGCGGTGTCACGACTTTCCACCGGTGAACGACAGCGTTTGGCATTACTGCGTTTGCTAAGTGGCCGGCCTAAAGCGCTATTGTTGGACGAACCCACGGCCAGCCTGGATCCGGATAATGTTGCCAGAGTGGAACAACTGATTGAGGATTACAGGGCCGCACACAAGGCACCGGTATTGTGGGTCAGTCATGACCGTCAGCAAATCAGCCGTGTAAGCAACCGCCATTTTCGTATTATCAGTGGCAGGGTAGAGGCGGTCTCATGACAGTGATCGCGTTAAGTCCGCTGGATCTGGTGTTAGCTGGTGGTCTGGTATTAGTGTTGGCATTGTTATCCTGGCCTCTGAAGCTACGTATTGGCCCGACACTATTGATCGCTGCCTTGAGAACCACGGTTCAGTTA
>Ga0224511_10000295_pt1 | contig 21703 bp, 11 predicted proteins | sample SF_May12_sed_USG_2_FD_169988 | JGI IMG/M metagenome (GOLD analysis project Ga0224511, IMG submission 169988) | Sediment microbial communities from San Francisco Bay, California, United States - SF_May12_sed_USGS_8_1 | ecosystem: Environmental > Aquatic > Marine > Sediment | place: USA...
TGATGTGAAACTGCGCGCGGTTATACAGTTCTGCCAGGCGCTCGGGAAAACGCCAACTCAAACATTTAAAGAAGTGCAAAATACAAGTGCTGCCGGTCATTAGTGTTCCGATGGCATTAGGAGTTCCGGGAAGGTCGGGAGTCTGTAGAGGATGAGGCGCGCAGTGGAAGACCGGCGACCAAGCGAATATCACTTGTACAGAAGGTGAAGGACCGGATCGCTATGGACCGCAGGTTTACAGTACGGACATTAGCGGCAGACATGGACTCCTCTAAGGACACTGCGCTACGAGTTCTTCATGATCTCAACATGCGAAAGGTGTGCGCAAGATGGGTCCCGCGGCTGCTGACGGACGTCCAAAAGGCACAGCGCGTGACGCCTTCCATGGAATTTCTCACGCGTTGTGATGCAAAAGGTGATCGTTTCCTGGACCGGATCATCACGCAGAACAAAACCTGGCACTGGCATTATGGCCCAGAAACCAAGGCTAACTCGTCCGTGTGGAAGACGCCCGGAACACCGCCACCCAAGAAAGCCAAAGTATCGAGGTTCGGAGGAAAGCACATGTTTGTGTTCTTTATGGACCGACATGGAATGGTCCTGATTCATCGTGTACCAGAGGGACAGACCATCAATGCAGTTTACTATTCGAAGGTAATATTTTTAAATAATATATATTATAGATCTATAATAATATTTTAAAAAATGTTACAAAATACAATAAATTGTTTTCTTTAAAAAACACTAAAATCTTAAAATAAAATAAAATATTTTTTTAATTTTAGCTCCTTCGCCGTGATCTTGTCCACGCGCTCCGGAAGAAGCGACCGGGCCTTGAGCTGTCGGACATGATTCTCCACCAGGACAATGCCCCTCCGCACACAGCGAGTTCCACTCAGTTGGAGATCGACGTCCTTGGATTCCAGCGTCTGAGCCACCCACCCTACAGTCCTGACTTGGCGCCCATGGACTTCCGTGTGTTCCCCCAGGTGAAGTCGCGATTACGAGGCAGCCACTTTGACAGCGGCAAGGAGCTCATGGCAGAAACATTGAAGATTGTGTCTACATTCGATTCAGAGTTTTATTATGACATATTCCAGAAATGGATCTCACGATTGCGATACAATGTTTGTTTTTGTGGTCGTCGTTTGATTCTTGTTAAAGGCATAGTGTATCGTTTCAATGTCAGTGGTCGTCATGTCATGACTAATAAAGTAAACGGTGCTTGCTAGATTATTTTTAATGTCAGACTAGTCAATGAAATAAAAACAAGAAGGTTAATTACACTGAGCGATAGAGGCATCCTATTTTTAACCTTTTTTCTGCGTTTAAGTTTTAAGAATTTACAATCTGGGGTTCACAACGATTTGGTAATTTTACACCAATATATATGATTTAGTCTTATGTTTATTTTTAACCACAAATCAGGTTATTGATCATGTTTTGGCATTAATCCCAAACATTATTATATATTTTGCACATTGACTAGCGAGCCAAACGAGATCACAAACTGCATGAATAGGCTGTATTGAAATGGAGGTTCGACTTGTGAAATAGTGTTTGTCCATCACAACAATAGATCGCATTCACGATCTCAAGATAGTTTAGGACAGTAATATAATCATCTATCCTAGAGGTATGTTCTTAATTTCGGTGACACAAATAAAAGTATTCATATTATTTCGAATTTGTGTACTCACTTTTTATACTTGCTATCAAAATATAATGTTTTTAAGTGAATTGTCTCTAAAACATTATATTAGTTTAGAAGAAATGTAACGTTTACAAACTTTGTTTAAGTTAAACGTAAACGTAATTTATCTAATGACACGCCTATTTCCACATTGCTTCAATGTATAAAGTACATAATGGATTAAACAGTAAATATACACATTTGAAAGCTTACATAATTAAACCTGTAAAATGAAATACCATTAAAATATAATCAATACACTTTAGTGGTAAAACTTCTTGAGTTTAACCTCTGCATTCATATGTTCATCTACTGACCGTGACCAGTCTTCCTAGGAAGTACAATACATGTCACTCATAAACTATTGCGGGGTCACGGTTTTTGCATTTAATGCTGTGACCTTGACCTTTGACCTAATAATGTATAGGGTTATCTACTGAGTATGACCAATCTTCCTACCAAGTAGAATGACTGTCACACAAAGTTTTCAAGATATTGAGCGGACACAATTAATGCATAAAATGCTACTGTGACCTTGACCTTTAACCTAATGACCTAAAATGCATAGGGTTATCTAGTGAGTATGGCCAATCTTCCTACCAAGTAGAATGACTGTCACTCATAAAAATTTCAAGATATTGAGCGGACATGGTTTGTGCATAAAATGCTACTGTGACCTTGACCTTTGACCTAGTGACCTGAAAATGTGTAGGGTTATCTACTGAGTATGACTAATCTTCCTACCAAGTAGAATGACTGTCACTCATAAACTTTTCAATATATTGAGCAGACACGGTTTTTGCATCAAATGCTACTATGATCTTGACCTTTAACCTAGTGACCTAAAAAAATTAGTTGGTCAGATACTGACCATGACCAATCTTTCATCCAAGTAAAATGACTGTCATTTATAAACTTTTTCAAGATATTGAGCGGACACTGTTTTTGCATACAATGCTACTGTGACATTGACCTTTGACCTAGTAACCCCAAAACGTGTAGGGTATTTCCCTTTCATCAGTTTAATTTTACCTACTGCGTACTAATCTTCTTATCAAGTACCATTACTGTCACTCATAAACTTTTTCAAGATATTGAGCAGATATGTTTTTTTGTATAAAATGCTACTGTGACCTTGACATTTGCCCTACTGACCTTAAAATTTATAGGGTTCATCTACCATGACCAATCTTCCAACTAAGTAGAACGGTTGTCACTCACAAACTTCAAGATATTGAGCGGACACGGTTTTTTTGCATATAATGGTTCTGTGACCTTGACCTTTGACCTAGTGACCTAAAATGTTAAGGTTTATCTACTGCATATGACCAATCTTCCTACCAAGTAGAATGATTGTCACTCATAAACTTTTAAAGATATCTAGCCGACATGGTTTTTGCATAAAATGCGCTACTGTGACCAATCTAGCGGCGAGGTGCGAACTTGACTAAAAGGTGGGTTCCCTATAAGAAGTCGCAATCTTTATTGATTCCTTTGCATCGGGACCCGAAAGTGAGGATGGCTTATCCAGTCGTACGTTTTAACCAGCCGCGCTTTATCAATATTTTGCACACAAAATAGAAAAGGGAAAGTTTTGGGGAAAAAATCAGTCCCTATCTGAATGTTTCTTTTAAGCGGGTTCCATTTAAGTGAACTTTACTGTAATATGTTTTAAGATATTTTTTAAAATATCCAGTGACTCAGCAAGCTGCCATGATTGTTCCATTAGAAAAAGTTTTCTTTTTTGGTAAATGACACATAATACTGTATAAATGGTTCTTGAACAGTTGACCTCAAAACCTGCCTATATTTAATTTATGTTAATTTAGGTAACTTAACTAAGGAAAATATGGCAGTCATTGTCGAAATAAATAAAACACAACAACAAACTATTAGATAAAAAAATTCCCACAATCTTTGCTACGAGACCCGCGTGGTATCAGTTCGCAATTGGATTTCATTAAATTATATGATGGCTTGAACATGGTATGTCTTTTGGCTCAACTCCAGTCATAAACGTGCATTGCAGTATCCGCAAGTATCATTACATTGTATTGGGTAAACTATTGTGAAATATCCAATAAAATATTGAATATTGAAAACAACTCATTGAAAATCATAAAAATTGAAAATAAACTTACTAATTTTATTTTAATAAAAACGCAAAAGTCTATTTTTAACTGCATTTCATTTGATGATCATGTTTTGGCATTTGGCCCAGAAATTAAATTAAATGGGGTTTTGACCGAAAGTGGGGCCGTCGTGGACTGGGGCAGTTTTTTGATTCGGGCCGTTTTGACTGGCAAACCGGAAACAGCAAATGTTAAAACACGTGACTTTCTTGAATAAATTATCCTTTCTATTTTTAACGGCTACTGCGTTAGTCCTTTCTATTTTTAACGGCTACTGCGTTAGTAACGCTGTCAACTTTCTCACTAAATTTTATGGGTCAGTAATAATGGATTAGTTCACTGAACAAAATAAGACCAGTTTTTACCGATAATTTTAATATTTTTTAATTTTTTACGATTTGAGCATCTGGAAGACAGTCCCTTTAACGTGACAATCGATTGTTTTGAAAGGAGTTTCGATAATGTATTAAGGCTTTTTTGTTGTATGGCATTTTCAAACTTTTTTAATTAAACACATTTTTAATTAACATTACAAAAACAATGCTCTAAAATAAAACCGGCAGACATCAAAGAGCAATCTATTAGAAAAGTGGACAAATACACAGACCACCGACTGATATGATTACTATCAATCCACAAAACCAAATGTGGGGGGGGGGGTCAAACAAAGAATGAGTGAACTAGGCTTTTAAGTGCATGAATCTTCTGTATTGCTGAAAATTTGTATTTCAATATGAGTCAAAGCTGCAGTTCTATGAAACAGCTTCTGTTTTGAGGCTTTTGTCCTACACTTGTCCACGTCCATTGTTGAATAACTGCGCAACCCATACACTTTGTATAGTTTTGTTTAATCTTTGTAAGAAATGAAAACTAGTACTGTGTTAATCTTTATATGGGAGTAACTATTGTGTAAACTCATACGTCCTCAAAATCATAAGTATTATGGATTTTTGGAGGGGGCTGTGAGTTCTAGTATGTTTGTTTAAAATAGTTGGTTGAATATTACCCGGTAATCTTTTCATGGTGTCACTTTGGGGCAGACAAAATGTTCACAGAATTAAACTTTTCATAAAACTTTTCGAATTCATTTATGTTCCAGTGATCTCTGTTTACGAGAACTACAAACTAGACGACAACGGCACGTTTCTGGGTGTGTTCAGGTGTCCACTTCCGTTCACGCCGCCATCGCATGCGTAAATTGCTTCAGAAAGTGAATGCACAGTACTACTAAAGGTTCGCGGGCAAGTAAGTATTCTTCTTAACAGCATAACCAATCATTGTAAAGTGTTAACTATTTTTACAACGAGTACTAACATCGAGTACTTTTTTACAATAACCTTAACGTCATCGATTTGTCCATTTTGGGGAATTGGAAACAATTGCAGACATGTTGTCATATGTCTGCGAACACTTTAAATAATTGTATACCCCAGGCGTTTGACACATATTCAAAACTTTGTGCTCCCTTGCAGACCAGCAAACTTGGTGGACGTAGCAGTCACGTGTCTGTACGATGTCGTGTTGTAGGCGGAACCGGAAACGGCGTACGTACTAACGTAACAGCAGTTGTTTGGAAATATATAATGTCCGACATCATTTTGACCCAAACCGTTTCTTAATAGCTTATTAAGGAAAGGGAATAGCACGTCGCGTTGTTTTGCGCGTATTTGTTTTTGTAGAGGCATTTTTTCTTGGTGCCTTTAAACTTGACCATTTTTAAACATTTAAAATATTTTAGAAGGCGTAGGTAATGAATGGTTACAAATGCATGTCAATACATCATAAGTTAATATTGTATTTATTGGAAATGCAATAGCAAGGTGTGAATATATATTTCCGGTTCTCCACAAAAGTTAAGTACACTTTTCGAAATAAACGTGAAGCAATTCCTACTTAACTAACCGCTTTGTATCTTTTAAACATCTGGATTAACTTACAAATAACTCTGCACACATGTCAAGTATAATTAGTTGATGTACAGGGCGTGAACAAGGTTGGTTCAAGGTCAAGGTTTAACATAGGTATGACTGTATTTCCTGTCCGCTCTATATCTTTTGAACCTCTGGTGGGATTAACAAATACCTGCTAGGCCTGTGAACCTATATTTTGACCTTTAAAAATTTGCAACATAATTTATTTCGCGATTATTATTGAATTTATACATTTATAAATATTATCTCCAAAATCTAGGAAATCTAAGCTTGGGAAATAAGAAAATTATACAATGTAAGACTGCTTTATAGAAATTTTCATTTAGCGTTATTGTGACACCCTAAATAAGCATGTTGTTAAACATCCTTCACTTGTGTGACATAAACAATGGATCCTACCCAGTGTGGTCTCTGTAGGCACTTTAAAGTATGGGAGCACACGAGCACATTGAATTATAATACCGGTAATTTATTTGCAATAACAAGCGTAACTGACTATTTAATAAAATCATAAGCATCTAGAGAAATTTACTACATAATTAAAAATTAAGGTTTCGTAGAAACATGTATTTTTCCAGATACTTAACAGTATATTGCAGTTTTCAGAGAAATGTTAAATTAGGTATCTTGACAACAAATTGTCGACATGTACAAAAGTATTGCAATGGGGCATATAGCAGTCAACATGTCAGTCACAGGTTTTGTGTCGTTGTCTGTTTCATGTTGGTTTGTTCGCAAATATTATTCTTTCTAGTTTGAGCAACACATTTCTTTGACACTTCTTATATGATTGAGATAAAACCTGATAAATTTGTGGCACGATAAGTTCACTGTGATGTAAAGAAACGAACCTAAGAAAGAACTGCCCAGGTAGCTCAATTAATAGAGAACCTGACTTGCAAGCAAGGGTCGTGGTTTTGATCACCGCCATAGGTAAATGACTCTGGCCTGTCTTCAAATGGTGATCTCGGTCGGATTTACACATGTCCGCCATGGACTTGCTATAGTTAATGTAGCAATATTTCTAAGATGTATAGAAACGAAACTAAGAAATGTGAGCGCATGTAGCTCAGATGGTAGAGCACCAGACTTACTATCAGGGGGTCGAGGGTTCAATCCCCGCCCTGGCTAAATGACCTTTCCGACCTATCTACTTAATATGTAATCTTCTAATTCAGTAATTGTAAACGTGCAATACAGATTTATTTAACCAATACAGATTTTAATTAAATTACAAGGTTAGGACAAGTTCAACATATGGGCCCGTTCAAATGTTGCCATCCACATTTATCTGCCAATTACCACAGTTTCAGCTCATATGTCCAAGTTCAGGAGTGGATAGCCATTGAAATATATCAGCATCCAATTGACAGGGGCTAGACACTTGCTAACAAGAGACTCATGTTGTTGGAAATAGATTTGCCTCTGGTAAATTGTTCATGCAAACAGACATGTATATGATACACTACACAAAACAACTAAATGGAGATATATGATGATTCCAGAGTGGGAATGTCCGATTGTGTTAGCTATAAGAAATACACCCCTCTACCCAAAACGTTGAACCCTCCAACACAAAATGCGGGATGTGAAAGCACTGTCAAACGACAGAAAAAAACACAGGCAATGATTTCGACTTGGAATAGATTACAATGTTTAAAGTTTTGGTAATGGCATACATGTACATTGAAATACAATTGTATTATGCGTTTTGTTGTGTAGTTCTTTTTGGTCCTTAAGGATTATTGGTTGTATTTCTTTACATTTGACAATAGAGTTCCGCTCATGCGCTAACGGGGCGTCAGTGGTATGGCAACGTTAATAGCAATTGATGAACAACTTAAAAAATCGAGGATGCTATTTTCCTCATGCAGGCTTAGTGCTACGTGCGGGCTTTCCATTTTCTCAGTTGTTCCCTCCATTATATGTTATTCAGTCACAGTCAGTTAAATAAAACAAAAATGAAGATTTTACCTCGTAATTAATTTGGTGTTTTTAGGTATTTCCTATGCTTGGATTTTTCTAGCATTTTACATGTTATAACCAAGTATACGATGTAAATTCAAAAGGTTGCATGTCTTTTGCAGTTTTTTGAAGGTTAGGGCCATAATTTTGATATTCTGCAAAATATATGTGCAAAATTATCAAGAATGAGGAGTTAATGTGCCATGTTTGATGCCGTCTGGTCATGACAAAGTCAAGGGTCAAGGTTAAACTTATATCTACACCTCTTTTTCCATTGCTTCAATATCCTTTACCGGACGAATGAAGTTCATTCCTCGATGAACACCGTTAGCCTTATCACCGCGCAAAGGTACGGAAAACACTTACGACGTCAGGAATTCCCTGCTATTTTTAGAATGTTGCTACTTTAAGCTTCTACAAGACGCAAGGCTATTCTTAAAGCCTCCCCAAACAAATTTCGTATTTCTCAATACAGACGTCTACCTTCATTGATTACTAGTTGTTACACAGTTTATGTACAGTTTAATCAAAAATCATTTACTTAACCTTTCAAAAAAGGGCACAACCGTCCCAGAACAAACAAGTTTTAATGGTATGTGTCGCACTGTGACGTCATTCTACTTCTACTGAAAGTAAACATGATGCAGCTGTTTTGACAAATTCCAAAGATGTTCCTCAGACTTTGTTAAAGGAAATACGGTGCAATTTTGGTTATAAGTGATAAAAAGTCTTAATGTAAGTGGATATGAATTGTTGAATACAGTTAAAACGTAAATGTAGCGTCGACATAACATAACGCAATTGATGTTTACTCATTTTAAATTGATGGCACCTCATGTAATGAGAAATTGAACCATATCGTCAACACAAATATTGATTGTCCTAGCATGGTTGTATTAAACATGTTGTTGTTAAAATATTACCATGCGCACAACATTCATCACTGTCCATTCTATCGAATTTCAAATAATGGACTTGGATTTTGCTATTCAATTTTGTTTATTTTTAACATGTTGGGGAGAAAATGGAAGAGCGTAAATAGTTTGGTTACACACAACTGTGCTATATTGAGTATTTAAGAACGGTTTGGTTTCTTCTTCGTTTATACTAAGATGTTGTTTAATGGTGTTAGAATTTTGTACTGTATTTAGCATATTATTAGACATGTTTACAATATGTCATAGAACTGTAACGAAATATAAAATAATAACTATATTCTTTGTCGTAGTACGATTTTTTGCTTTGCGTAAAACGGCGGACCAGTTCAACTGCGAAAAGAAACAGGGGAAAAGGTTCTGAGTTGACATTTTAAAAAATATTCAAACAAAGAAGTTTACTAATAATTCTTGTAAATAGTGATACAATGAGGTGTAAAAATAAGTAATAAATTTCGTATTTGATAAGTTCATTGAGAGATGAACTTCATTAGGGCTGGTTAAAGCACGCGTAAAGTCCTTCGAACTCCACACACTTTAACCAGCCTTAATGACGTTCATCACTCGGTGAACTTATCAAACACGAAATGTATTCCTTAAATGACTGTTTAAAATGACTTGGCACACATATGAAGCACTATATGCAGAGCGCATAATTGACCATGGTTACTTCAAGGTCATGATCATAGTTCAAGGTTGAACAAACTATTGTGTCTGCTGTGAACCTCTGGTAGGATGAACAAAAAACCCTGCACAAATATCTAGTATGATGAGTCGATATGCACTGCGTATGTTTGGACATGATCGGATCAAGGCCAAGGTCAGAGTTCAATGTTTAAAGATGCTAGGTCTGTATCTTTATACCCTTATAATCGGTCATAAATCTTGCAGTATCTTAAGTATACTAAATAAATTAAAATTGTAAAAGAAATTGCAAACTTTTGTGAGAAATAATGTGTTTTTGACAAAAAAATAAAAACACAACAACAACAAAACAAAATATCAAACATAAAAAGCCTTGCCGGAACTGGGGATTGAACCCGGGACCTCTTGCACCCAAAGCGGATGCGTTACCACTGCACCACCGAGTCAACTGAGAGTATCGATTGTAGTCAAGCTATTTAACGTTTTCGACGCAATGGGTCGAAACGTAAATAAACAAAGCAAAATTTGCGGGCCAGACATTTTCAACAAATACATTTTCTTCTGTATTATTTTTACCTGCATGAATAACTATACTTGGCAGTTTCTAATATTTACGGGAGGCGGTTTTGCTGCTTAAATATGGTTAAAATGTAAGATGTAAACAATATTGACCTAAAAGATACAGACCTAGCATCTTTAAATGGAATGGCTGTATAACGTGTCCGCTCTATAACTAATATGGGGTTGATGACCTTTTGAAATGACCTAGTGCACATGTAAGGTGCGATGAGACGATCTGCAGAACGCATATTTGACCAATGGTACTTCAAATTCAAGGTGATAGTATTAGTAAAACACTCTATCGAATCAGCTCTATGCCTTTTGAACCGCTGGTGAGATTTACAAATAAAACAGAGTATTGTCATTGAGGTTTGAAGTGGCACTCATACTTGTTCGGAAACAATCGTCAGCTAGTTCGGGTGTTTGCGGTTATTTAATCGACAGTCGAGTATTGGATTTTATCTCATAAAAGGTTATTGACATTCACAATAATAGATAGAAATAATTAGTACAGCGGTTTGAGTGAGCGCCTGTCACACCATCGGTTAGGGTTCGAATACAACTAGAAGAAGACTTTTTTAAACCTTTTTGCTTAGTTGTGTTTAATGCGCATATTACGAATGACATAGTCTTTTAGTGTCGTTTTTTAATATTATTTTATTTTATTTTAGATGCTTATAACCATTCTTCTTATTCGTAGTCATTTTCAACTCTAAGTGATGTACATGCATCTGAAGCTACTAATACGCGATTTTCAACCCAATTTCATTGTTTCAATCGTGAAAATCAAGAAAACACACCGGTCTTATGAAACTGGTTCAAAATAAAAAACGCATCTGTTGGGAATCGAACCCAAACGGTCAGCGTGACAGCGCATCACCTATACCACAGACCTAAAGACGATTTACCTCAAAGACACTTCCTTATGTAACAAATAGCTATACGATATTACATAGGCAACCTGTTTAAAAGTCAATTCGATTCGTTAGTTTTCTATTTATAAACTCGACTGTATACGGAATATGCATAAGTGCCACTTTAAACCTCAATGACAATATGATCAGTCTATGTACACTGGATATGATTGAGTAAGTTTTAAGGTCAAACACACTATCGTGTCTGCTTGATATCGTTTGAACCTCTCGTAAGATAACCAAATAACTCTGCACACATGACAAGCCAGGCGAGTCGATGTGCAGTGGGCATGTTTGATCAAAGTCGGGTCAAGGTCAAAGTTCAAGGTAAACACTGCATGGCTTAGGTCCTTTACCAATTAAAAGCAATTCTGACTACCCTTTCCTATGTTGCAGCAGATTGGGCTTTTCATCACTTTCTGTTTGGCTCTATTGATATCCCCATCTACATGTAAAAGAATTGTTTCCAACCAGTGACATTTTGGGGGAGACACGGTTGCTTTCGCTTCCGAGAGCATCCAAGTTTTATATGTATTGTTTTTATCCCAAACCAATAAGCTATGTGAACACTATATGCACACAATGTGTGTATATTTACTTCATTTAATAAACTCGTAAGCACAGATGTATACATTTTGACATTCATGTTTTATTTTCAGATTGATAGAATGCTCTGTAAAATGATTTGTAAAATGAAGTAAAATTGTCTAAACCTAAGACACATGCACCTATGAATAAGACGTTTTAGCTTTCATAGGTCATAAAGTATTATTATTCGAAAGTACGCCGTTCAAAGTTTTGTTATTAGATCGGCAAACGGAATTGGGGTATGGTTTGAGAGGAGATAATCATTTTAAAGAAGCTCTCGATTTAAATGACAACAAACGTTTAGGTTGACACGGAAAAATGTAGGAACGTATAACTGATATTTTCTTTCATCGTCACGACGTTATCGTTATCAAAACGCAAGGAAAGCGGTTTGTAGTTTGCGTGATCAACTGGAATCTGCATGTGATCTGAAACGGCGACGAATTGTCTTGGCTGAACGTGCTTCAGTGACGTCTATATACTTAAATTAAATTAAATTGTTTAACGTCACCGTAAAAACATATGGCGCAGTTGTATATAATCATAATGTGGACAAAGTAACAGTAACATAATCGTTCACACACGTAATAACGTAATAAAGACCAAATTTGCTTATTATTCAAGAATGCATAATTATATTTATTATGCGGGGAAGACGTCAGAAAAACGTCAAGAAAATCCCTCTTAATATCACTTGTTTATCTTTTAAATGTCTTCCCTGTAAAATATGGATTAAAACTTGCCGGCAACTTATCAATTATTTACATGTAATATAATATAGTGCTTTTAAATATATTTATGTAAGTGACGCGTTATTTCATTATAAAACAGCAAAATGTCAAACAAAACATTGAATATATCTGATCACATTGTACCCTCTTTAAATAGAGTAAAACAGAGGGCAATTCATGTGATGAGGGGAGGGTCTATATCTATATTAACTTAAGAATCATACCATGTACTGGGTCGTGAATTGGCAAAAGTGAACTTCGGACGTATTATGGTATGGCGTCCGTCTGTGCGTCCGCACGTCCGTCCGTCTGTCCGTTCGTTAGCCACATCATATCCGCTTAATATCTTGAAAAGTTTATAAGTGACAGTCATTCTACTTGGTAAGAAGATTGGAAATGGTCAGTAGATGACCACTATAAATTTTGAGGTTACTAGGGCAAATGTTAAGGTCACAGAAGCATTTAATGCAAAAACCATGTCCGCTCATTATCTTGAAAAGTTTTTGAGTGACAATCATTCTACTTCGAAGAAGAATTGGCCATGGTAAATAGATGACCCCTATACATTTTGAGGTCACTAGTTTAAATGTCAAGGTCACAGTAGCATCTTATTTAAAAAACATGTCCGCTCAATATTTTGAAACATTTATGAGTGACAGTCATTCTACTTAGTAGAAAAATTGGTCATACTCAGTAAATGACCCCTGTAAATTTTGAGGTCACTAGGTCATAGGTTAAGGTCACACCATTTTCTGTAAAAATATATGCTCTATATCTTGAAAAGTTTACAAGTGACAGTTATTGTACTTTGTAGGAAGATTGGTCATGGTCAGTAGATGACTCCTATAAATGTTTAGGTTGGAAGGTCTAATGTCAAGGTCACAGTAGCATTTTATTCAAAAACCATTTCCGCTCAATATCTTGAAAAGTTTATAAGTGACAGTCATGGTACTAAGTGGGAAGATTGGTCATACCCTGTAGATGACCCCTGTTCATTTTGAGGTCACTATGTCAAAGGTCAAGGTCACAGTAGCATTTTATGCACAAACCATGTTCACCAAATATCTTGAAAAGTTTATGAGTGACAGTCATTCTACTTGATAGGAAGATTGGTCATGGTCAGTAAATGACCCCTATACATTTTGTGGTCACTAGGTCAAATGTCAAAGTCACAGTAGCATTAAATAGAAAAACCCATGTCCGCTTAATATCTTGAAAAGTTTATGACTGACAGTCATTCTTCTTGGTAGGCAGATTGTTCATGGTCAGTAGATGACCATATACATTTTAAGGTCAGTAGGTCAAATGTCATGGTCATAGTACCATTTTAGGCATAAACCATGTCCACTCAATATCCTGAAAAGTTTCTGAGTGACAGTCATGATACTTGGTAGGACGATTGGTCATGGTCAGTAGATGAACATGTTAATGCAGATATTAAACTCAAGTAAAGTTTTCACCACTAATTTATCGAACGTCTCATCCTTCGGGCGTATAATGATCCGACATGCGGAGATCTAGGTGTCATTCAATTAACCAACAATCCTTTCATATAATCTGCAGTGAAAGTGTGGATCCCATGGCAAAGTTCAACCAGGGTTTACTATTGAGTAATCCCTTTTATAAAATTCCCCTCAAAAAACAACAAAAATAAGTACAACAATAATATATGCCATGTTAAAAATTTCTTGCATTATGAAACAAACAGAAATTATCAGCAAAATGAAACATTAACCACAATACCAACCTTAGAGCATGCGAAGTGATGGGGTCTCAGTCACTTATACATATTCATAATCTACAGTAACGCCAATGTCATCTTGTCCTTAAGTTATCGGCCTTTAAAATGGATAAAACGAAATTCGCTGCATGTCTGGTTTGATTGCGCACCGGTTATCCTTATGACATGTCGTCCATGGGCATCATTTTGTGTGCATTTTCGAACGAAAAATAACAATTAACCGATCTTTTTTTGTACTGGGTCACGTGAAAATTCAATTTCCGGCGAGTTCCGAATTACAACTTTTCATATCTGTCTAAATATTATGCTCAAAATGAGCACTGGTGATTTAAAAGTAAGCATTATCGCAGTAAGGTTATTAACGATTTTTTTGCGGAAATAGAGAGCTTTTTGGTGAATGTAAGAGTGGTGATGAATTTCTTTCGAAGCTCTAGGAACTCACCAGCAAAGTTCGTGCGGCGAGACCGCTATGTAGTAGACATGTATAATATATGATGTTGTTACACATCTTAACCGAATGTTTTACAATTTTAAGCTGAAGTATTTAAGCATGTTTTAACAGATGACAGTGGAACTATAGCTGTCAATCAACCAACGTCTACAAACGCACCCACACCGGACTTTGTGGCTGTCAATCAACCAACGTCTACAAACGCACCCACACCGGGTTTTGTGGCTGTCAATCAACCAACGTCTATAAACGCACCCACACAGGATTTTGTGGCTGTCAATCAACAAACGTCTACAAACGCACCCACACCGGGTTTTGTGGCTGTCAATCAACCAACGTCTATAAACGCACCCACACCGGGTTTTGTGGATGTCAATCAACCAACGTCTACAAACGCACCCACACATGGCTTTGTGGCTGTCAATCAACCGACGTCTACAAACGCACCCACACCGGGCTTTGTGGCTGTCAATCAACAAACGTCTACAAACGCACCCACACATGGCTTTGTGGTTGTCAATCAACCAACGTCTACAAACGCACCCACACATGGCTTTGTGGCTGTCAATCAACAAACGTCTACAAACGCACCCACACCGGGCTTTGTGGCTGTCAATCAACCAACGTCTACAAACGCACCCACACATGGCTTTGTGGCTGTCAATCAACCAACGTCTACAAACGCACCTACACCTGACATTGTGGCTGTCAATCAACAAACGTCTACAAACGCACCCACACATGGCTTTGTGGCTGTCAATCAACCAACGTCTACAAACGCACCCACACCGGGCTTTGTGGCTGTCAATCAACCCACGTCTGCAAACGCACCCACACATGGCTTTGTGGCTGTCAATCAACAAACGTCTACAAACGCACCAACACCGGGCTTTGTGGCTGTCAATCAACCCACGTCTACAAACCCAGCTATAGAGCGTTTTGGACATGCCAAAGACAGAATAAACGAAATATTCACAGAACTGTGGACGTTTTTACAGGCTTTAGATGAATTTGTTAAAAGTATGTTGGACACTTATATTTCTAATGCAAATATGTTTTCACTATCTACTTATAATTTGTAAATAATGGTATACATTTTAAGAATTTGTTGGGTGTCTTAGTATAACACTTTTGGTCTTTCTGACACATATTAGTGACTTTGCGGTCTTGGGCTATCATTTTAAAAGGTAATGTATGTAGAATATTGTTTTGATATAAAAATATATTTTTATCTGTTATCAAAACATTTATCTTGCCATCTTAAAAATTAACACTACCACAACCTATGTATATATGGCTTTTAGTGTCAATGCATTCCAACATAAACAATTTGACTCAATAGCTAACATGACCTAACTGATTAAGAAACAACATATTTAACCTACTGTTGAAAAAAAAATACGACACACAGGAAATAACTTAAGCCTTTTCGGGCAGAGGCAAACATTAAAAAAACTATATATATATGAATAACGACCTTTCTTCAGTATTGTCATATGTTAAGTTGGACAAAGTCTGTTTACACATAAAAAAGTATCATGCTTAAAAATGTCATCCAATTAGGCATTAAGAGTTGAAAAAAGGGTAACATGTTTTAGGGATTTAATACATTTTGTTGAGTTTGAAATATATATAAAACTTTAAAAACGTCTGTATTAAAATATTTTTCACATTTAGTTAATGACAGCATTTCTGCAGCAACAACACGTGCAAAAATATCAAATTATGTACAGGTTTAACAACAAACGGTCATCTCAAAGACTTCACATGCCAGGGCGCTGTGACAGCTATGCTGGTGCGTGTTCGCGGCCTTCAGGCGAAAATTGCTCGTTACCACATGAAGGTTGTCATCATTGGCAGGTATTATAACTGTTTGTACCAATTAATACTCGTATTATTGACATTTTGTTCTAGAAACCCTAAAAAGCATAATAAACCTTCGGAGTCTGCCCATGTACCTTGGAGGGGTTGCCTTGCTGATCTATATAATGTCACTTAAGGTCCTCACTGAGATTCTTATATACTCAAATACGTATTTTAAATATGTATTTATCTTATCCTTTCTTAAATTATACAGAGTCTCCAGCGGTAAGAGCACGGTGATCAATGCTATACTTGGCGAAAAGGTTTTTCCTTCAGAGATTGGATATACGAATTGCTGCTTTGTTCAGGTAGAACAATCAGATATTGGCGATGCCTATCTACTGACCCCGGAAGCATCTGATATGCCAAAGTGTATAGAGGTTTGATACACATTTCTTGTATGTGTCGTATTATTTTGCTTCCATTAAAATAAAGGTGTCATCCTAAATGGTATTAATATTGCTATAGATTGTTTAATTATTTTTTTATCTTGTCTGTATGTTTATAAATCAACATAAACATTTTTGTGGTATAACTTCCATGCAGGCCTAATAAAATTAGCATTTAATATAATGTGCATCTATTATTCTGATGAGATACCTAATATTCGATTTTTTTTATTTAGTCTATACTAAAATACAAAAAGTTTTTACATTAAGGAGCAGTTTCTTCTTGAGATTAATACAAACGGCAACCACTTCCGCAAATTGCCAATAAGGCCTATAACAAATGAAACAAAACATCATGATTTGACTTCCAAGAGTGTAAAACTATTGTCACACTTGAAAGTCTAAATGTAACGCCCATATCGGAGCAAACGGCGATACCACAGCGTTTATACAGCGTTCTGAAAACGTGTCAGCGCGTATGGGGTCGCCGCGAAATACACAATTTGCCAGTAATAGCGTGTACACAACGTCCTCACAGCGTTCCTACAGCGTCCACACAACGTTCCCACAGCATCCATGACGCTTCTACGGCGCGCAAGAAGTTGCTGTATCGTGTTTACGACGCACTCACGACACGTTCACGGCAAGCACACAGCGCGCATACAGCGTTTTCACGGCGTTCATAGCGTTTAAGATATTTAATAACTTTTTCATAAAAGTCACGCGTGTGGGCCACAATGTTAAACAGCCGTAGTAATTGTATCTAGTGTAGATGTCATCGCAACCTGGATTGCTATGTCTCATAGTCGATTCTTAATAAATAATAGTATAATTTTAGCAAAAGCAATGCAACTGGCTAGACATGTAGGTTATTTTACCAACCTGTTTTAAGTTCGGAATTGTGTGTGACCGTTTACGAAATACCAATTATCTTTCTCGTGTTGCTCATGTAAGTTAGGGCCATACACTGTTTCTACACTCTACTTACACTTACTAAGTAAAGCCGGGGGTAATTCTTTATAATCCTCTTAAATGGTGTAACGGTCCAAGGTACCCTCAAGTTAAGTTTGGTTTAGTATTCACAAACATGCAGGGGCGTAGATAACGTGGCGGCAGAGGCGGTGGCTGCCGCCCCAATAACTTGGCTAATCGTTGTTTTACAGAAATGATGGGCTTTTCGCCGCCCCAAACAAATATTTCTTTGCCTTTATGAATGCAATTTGAGTTAATTTTAGCGAGAAAAGTAACTAGCAGGTCGAGGGGCCACGGACCTATGCTAAAAATGCTATAAATGGCAAAACATTCGCTTTATTTTTTCTGTTATACTAGTACATGTAAGTTGCGCCTACTTAATTAAAACAATGTTCATGTTGTTACTACAAAGATCATTTATAAATGAGTTTAATTTTATTTGAAGAAAGAAAGAGTTATTTCGTTTTGCCGCACTGCATGTAGCATAACGTTATTTCTTTAAAACATTAAATATGTTTTATGTCATAGAAACATGTTATGTGAGATTTTTTCTTTCAGAAAGTGTGAACGTGTGAACAAGAAAGAACCTTTAAATTGTAATATGTCTTTGTCCATGCGGAGTCTTTAATGCAAGCACATAAAACCTTTTAGGAATTAACCTCTCTAAAACATTATTGTCAATTGTAATATAGTTTAATATCATATTATCTCTAAATCTGTTTACTCATAAACTCGAATTTTGCTTGTTCTAAAGACATGACTAGTCGAAGAGTCTAATAAAGACAAACATTGTTATTAAAAGTTCGTATACTTTTAAAGTATTTAAATGCTAAAATTGAGATGATTTCTTTATTCGTAAAGTTCGTTTTACAAAGCGGTGTACAACTAGTAAACTTTCATCTTTACTTACTTTCTGTGTTGTGAAACACACACAAAATCTACCTGACAAATGCTTAAATATAAATCGAGATTCACTCCACGGAGAAACGGTTGAGTGTAGTAAGTGAATACCAATAGCAATGAAGGTCACTCACGCAAGTGTTCATTGAATCTTACTCGAATCCCACTCCAACCATACTAAGTGGAGTTTGAGTCAAGTTGGAGTGGAGTTTGGAAACAGTATATGGGCCTTAGTGTCTCTGTTTTAGTCATTCAAAGATATAGGGAGGGTCATCGGCGATGAAGAGCTGCAGGAGAAGTCGATAATCCGAATTTGCTGGCCCAAGGCAACATGCAAACTTCTACAAGAAAATGTCAAAGTAGTAGAAAGGTGAGCACTTCTTTTATCGCCAATGATTTCATTAGTAACTCATTAGTAAATTAGTAACTAACTAAAGTATGACAAAAAATAAAAACACTTCTTTTACGATTACCGTTACTGCCTTTTCTTTTCCTTGATACAAAATTATATCAAGATACATGTTACAGTCCCGATATTGATATGGCAGAAAATATTGACGCGTGTATTGATGCTCACTTTCTCGATGCTGATGTGTTTGTGCTAGTGCTCAGTGCCGAGTGTACGCTCTCAAAAGGGGTAAGTCTTTCTCAAATTAAGAAAACAAAACTAACAAAGATAAAAATAAAGAAACGACCATACATCATTGGTTTGAAACATTGCCCAAATTATTGAGTATTACTGAATAGTGTTATAATTTAGTAATATAAAACACAATATGGACATGTTTTTTTATCTTGCGTTTTTTTCAGGAAAAAAGAATGGTTCACAAAGTAAAGGAGCGTTTGTCAAAGCCACCAAACATCTTTATTCTCATAAATAAATGGGACAAATCTGACGAGGTGGACAATGCCAATGAGGTAAAGGGGGTACCGAGAGCGAGAGAGCTTATTCACGTACAAGATGTCATGTAGTATGGACATCATGCTATAGAAAGCATAATATATAAAACGCATTGCATAACACTCACCACAACAAAAAAAGCAAAAAGGCAGCCATAACACATGTTGCCAGAAACAGGACGTCTTTAACCATAAGCAAATACCTCACAGCTTGGCCAACAAGACACGCACGCACTTGTTTTAAGCAATTTTACGTTTTAAACGTTATGCAACGAAACGTGATGCAAAACCTTATAATATGGTCATAAATAAAACTGACGCGTCACGCCGTACACTTTTAGCGTTTTACAAATCTACTGCGAACTTGATATTGGCCTAGGCAACAGAAGCTTTTGAAGAATTGTAATTGCGTGGTCACATATCGTACGTTTGCCGGCCGGTGTCTGTTTATGATAACACCGGCCTATGTGCGGCTGTCGTAGGGTGTTAGGCTGATGATTTTTACTCTCGATAACAATTACAAAACACCGTAAGGGTGTCGTAGTTCATTTGTGACCATAGCATTACGTACCTGGATACATTTTGGCAGTTTCTTATATTTTTTAATTGTGATTCACTGCCTAATTCTGGTCAAAAGTAAAATGTTAACAATTCTGCTTACAAAATACACATGCAAATCTTAAATGGATATTTTTGATGCCCGTTTCAGACATGTTAATGTTTAAGGTTGTCTTTAAACAAATTTGTTTCTGCTGACATTATAAGGGAAACCGATGTATGTCATACCATTTGAAGAAATATAAATATATAATTAATAAAATTGTGAATATCACTGTTCCTCTTAGATAAAAATAAGCACTCATTGACTACTTAGCACATTTTAATTAAAATATTTTACCAAACTGGTTAAATAGGTACCTGAATTTGATCAGACATAGGTTCACAGGGGGGTTGCGTGACTTTCAAAAATAACATATACGCGTAATGGCGTTCACAGATCCCCATTCATTATTTCGCTAAAACATGGTAATAAAGAGTGCACACCTCAACATTGCACCTAGCATACATTGTATCATATCCATAAACGTTTTACTGAAATCGATATAAAGTGAGTTCTTGTACTATTAGTAGTTTTCGAGAATATTGTAACCCATGTTTAACCAGAAAACAATCAGACAAACAAACTAACACCCATAGCCCAGTACTGAACACACACACTAACACGGCGTTACGTCTATTAAGCATTATAATGTTATATTATAAAAGGATTCTTCTAAGAATGGTTGAGATACCGCCTTGGTGCGTTCACGGCAGTTTAAACCAGTTAAACCAGTTTTCCGATATACATGCAGCAAACTTAACACTTACCATTAGCGGTTCAAGATAAGAAGTCATTTGAAGTTTTCCTTATATAATTCAATGTAAAACATGGGCATACTTTGAACAACTTTGGTAGAGGACCTCTAGATGATGCTATATACCAAGTTTTGACCCCGTGACCTACATATGCAACCCATTGGAACGGTTTGAACAACTGTGGTAGAGGACCACCTAGAGATCATTCCTGTGAAGTTTGGTCATAATCCAATGAGCGGTTTCAGAGGAGAAGATGTTTAAGTAAATAAGTTGAAGGACGACGCACGACGACGGACAAAGGCCGGTCACAATAGCTCACCCTGAAAAAAGGGGAGGAAAATGAAAAGTCTAAGAACAAAACTCTTTTTTCTGTAAAAATCATTATAGGTCCGATAATATTCAACTGGAGACAAAAAGATGCGAAACTATTTTAACTACGGCACACACTGACATAAACACTCAGAATGTAGAATGTCACAAATTTGTTTGGGCTATATCTAAAAAAACTATAACAGTTTTGAACATGAAATATATCTCATTTAGGAGAAGTGCATTGCACAAGAACCAGAACCCTCCACCTCCTAATGTTAGAGTTGTTGCCCTTTGTTGTTTTTCATACTGTTCGTCTGTCACAAACTTGTTGGGGCTATATCTCAAAGACTATTACAGATTTTGAACATGCAACTTAAGGGGTATATAGATTTCATTGAGGAGAAGTGCACTGCACAAGAACCATAACGCTCCATCTCCTAATTTTAGAGTTAAAGCCCTTTGTTATTTTTTAAACTGTCCGTGCGTCACAAACTTGTTGGGGCTATATCTCAAAGACTATTACAGTTTTGAACATGAAACCTCAGGGGTATATAGATCTTATTGAGGAAAAGTGCACTGCACAAGAAGCATAACCATCCATCTCCTAATTTTAGAGTTAGTGCCCTTTGATATTTTCTATACTGTCCGTCTGTCTCAAACTTGTTGAGGCTACATCCCAAAGACTATTACAGATTGAACATGAAACTTCAGGGGTATATATACC
>Ga0224511_10000296_pt1 | contig 21701 bp, 9 predicted proteins | sample SF_May12_sed_USG_2_FD_169988 | JGI IMG/M metagenome (GOLD analysis project Ga0224511, IMG submission 169988) | Sediment microbial communities from San Francisco Bay, California, United States - SF_May12_sed_USGS_8_1 | ecosystem: Environmental > Aquatic > Marine > Sediment | place: USA...
ATACTTAATGCTACAGATTGTGGGAGATTCATGTACCACCCCACACTGACATAACATGTGTGATGGTTAAAGAACTGCAATTCCTTGTCATCTCAATCTAGAGATTGCTCAATGGCTAGAGCGTTTGACTCAAAATCGAAAGATTCTGGCTTCAAGTCCTAGTCAGCCCAAGCGCACCACTGCGAGAATAGGTCTATTCGCGTGATTTCAGTCTGTTGCAATCAAAATATTTCAGTCGCAACAACGCAAACGCACGGTCGCGGTCAGAAATTTCAATCGCGTCGGAGTTTTCCTCTATCAACTTTAACTCCTCGGTTAAAGCCGAATGATTGTTTGCGATTCGTTATTCCAACGTAGTAATCAAATCTCTTTGCGGTAACCTTGATATTGCCTTAACTGCCGTACTAATGCCCAGTTTCAGTTGATAAATTTTCTTCCACGTAATTTCGTGGCAGTTTTCGAAGATGCTTTTTAAAATCACATTTTCCAGTCGCAAATTTGTGTAGGTAAACTGAAACTGCGCCTGAAAATGGGGTTAGTCACAGAAAATCCGATCACGCGAATAGGCCTAATGACCTAACGCATAATTCTTAGCTCCTACAAGCCTCAGGCTCAGGAGGTCCGTTGAATAGGACAACCATGTGCCCGTGTAGAACAACGAAAGAGGTCCCTCGAAATGGTAGATCTAAGCGTGATGCTTCTCTTCTTCTCCGCCCAGGACTCACCGGAAACTCCAACTAATCAGGATATAGAAGAAATGAGTGCACCACTGAAAACATTCTATGGTGGCGATCAGTCCCAGAGGAATCAGGTATACAATTTCAGCTTTCTCCAGATGTCTCTTCTAGGTGTTCTTCTACACGGTTCACCATCGCACACGTAACTTCCCCTTTTGTGGTCACCTAGATGTGTAGGCCACGGTACAATGATTACATTACACTTACTTGTACCAAGTAGAGGACTAGTCAATGCATTTAGAGGGGTGATAGATGGGCAAATGTATTACACTATCAATCATCTGTTGTCATACACAAACATTGCTTAAAGGTTGAATGACGAGGCAAATTCATTTTGGCTTATCAGAATCAATGTGTCTCAAAACCTACCTGAGTCGAATAAAAGTTCATACTGAGCAGGCGATGTAGTAAAAAATACGGTTAAATCTTGGAATTCTCAAATGAACTTTCATTCAGTTGAAATTTTCACGCGTGACTTAATTTTCACAAAGGACATCACAGCGGGTCCACGTTATTACATATGCGCGCCTGCACGATGGGTAGCCAAAGTCCAACTTCTACAACTTTGTCACACTTCTGACTACTGGGATCGAAGTATCAGCGCGAAATGGGCCCAAAAACGAAAACAAATACCTATGGATTCACTGCGTTTAGCTTAGTCCTAACTTTTAGTCTACCTCGCAATCAAAGTGAGTGATACTAACTCGGTGACCGAGTGAATTTACTCACCTCTTTCGAAACGGTCCTTCAGTCTTAGTTTATGTTCGTTACTGATAGCCAAACAACTGCTCTTATTGCGTAAACAGGCCAGCAATATGTTTGCAACCTAGTCCTATTCAAAGTGGCTGTCTGACGCTGTAATATGTATGGCTTTCTACCAGTTGAAGCCATGGCGTCAACTCTACCCTTTAGCATGATTGTTGTAGCAGGTCACGTGCATTCCCTGGGATTCCCGGGCAATATCGGCCAAACGTGGCCCTCTTTACGCTTGTTTAGACAGACCTGGAGGTCGTGGTGCCACTCTAGAGCCATTCTCAGCGCTTGTGTACAACCTTCTCGACACTCTCTGTAAAGTCAGGTAGAAAATGATCAACTTTGAGTGCCTGGCCATCGACTAGTCATCAAACTTGCGATATTATACGTCATATAAATGGCGGGTTAGGCTCCGCCTTTTGAAAAACGTTGTTCAGATGGTCCTAATTTTGCCATCTTTAACACGGATTTAAGGGCACCTTTGCTGTGCCTATTGCACTGTAGTTTGACTCAGGTAGGTTTGGAGACATGCTGATTCTGATCAGTCAAAAAAATTTGCCTTGTCATCCAACCTTTAACATCGTTTAACCATCAAAATACTGTTGACAGTTTCTGAGAGATAATTCTCTATGTTTACTTGTCTGTAAAATAAAATCCAAAATTCCCTTAAAATGAGTAGTTGTTTAGTAGGGGTTATACGTACATTAGATTTTAGAATTGAAAGTTCTTCTCCATTGATTTGTCTCTGTGTAATCTCAGACTAACTTGACCTTCCGGTGGATCATCAGGCTACGGTGTAACTATAATTGTAGGGAGAAGCAATCGCTTAGTGGGTAGCGCATTCGGCTTTGGACCAGGTGACTTGGGTTTGATTTCACATTTTCGCATCACTTGGTGCTTTCTTTGTCGTTGGATTCGGATCTCGATGTTAAATAAAGGAATACCAGCTCTACAGGGCATCCCATAGACCATGCCGAAAACGAGCCTCAGACCTAGCGATGCTGGCCGTGTAAAATGAGATCATCTTGTCTTTGTTCAGGAAAACATTATTCGCTTCTTGTTTGTAGGAATTTCCCACCAGTCAGCCAGATATTATAACAACTCATCCAGAAACCCCGACTACAGAAGTAGAGTCTCCAGCAACGAGTGAGGCAGCGCCTCTCATAGCTGCCAGCCGCAGCGGCGAGAGTGCAACCAATAAACCCCGATCTAACAGTAACCCGCTGTTAGAGAAATATCCTGTACTGAAATTTCATAATGTGGATATTCAGGAGGGACCACCCGATGAGAAACTGGAGTTTAGTGAACTGGACAGTTTAATCCGCGATCTACAGAACGCATAGTGATTCCATCATATACTGCGATTTACATAAGACTAAGCTACGCAAAGCCAGTCCTAACACCTAAAACTGCCAATATATTCAGCAAAGCCAGTCCTAACACCCAACGCTGCCAATATATTCAGCGGGTGTATTTATTCATTACTACATTCCCCGTGATTGTTAATTGATTCGATTAGATTGCAGTTTGTGAATGAATGACTTCTGCTCTTAGACTGTGTACTGATTTGAACATTGCTCATAAATTTCTGGAAACCTATTTTTCCTACCATAATTTATTACCTAATATAACATAGTTTTAACTATAATCTTACCAGCGATATAGTAGTGGTAATCGACTATTTCAAGGGATTTTTCCCTGACTGATCGCACTCTGCCAACCCGTCCTGAGCCAGCGTGGCAGAAAATGGCTCAATCTCCCCTCAAAGACACCACAGAACCTGTGGACAGCGAGGAGGAAGACCGAAGTTCAACCATGGACAAACGATGGCTGATAGAAGAAAAGAAAAAAAATCGAATGTCGAAAATCGAAGTCTTCAGTAAGATCTGATGGTCTCTATCTTACCAACAGATGGTGTTCAAATGTTAAAAATAGCGCTAAGGGGGCCATGATAGCTCGGTTGGTAAAAGCTCGGAGGTTCGAGCCTCACTGGCGGCTGTTTTTCTGGTATGGGCCTGTAGCAAGCCCCTCACTCCAAATTGCAAGCGTGGGTTTGGATAACCACGGTTAAAAATGGTGGTCTCAACCAGTGGATTAGGGTCACGGTCATTTCAAGGTCAATGATCCACCTCTCTTTCGTTGAGAGCAGCCGAATTTCGGCGAGTGGCGTGTTAATAAATGGCTTAGGTTGACTGACCCCCAACCTCCAAGAGATCCTGTAAACGGGGTATTGGGGGGGGGATACACGTCGCCTGATTATTATGATTATTATTATTAAGACAATCTCTGCAAACCAGAATCAGCATTTATGTAAACCTTATGACATAGAAGGGAGTCATAAAGTAGCATTCAAAAGGATGCCTATATACAGGCATCTAATTAGGAACAAAAGAACATGTAACAGGATGTACACATGGTACACGCAATCAGCTTATAGTTCAAACGAAACTAGAGGTTTCACTCAACAGGATGTAATGGCTTGAACAACTAATAAATCACATGGAACCCAACACTAAATAAGTATTTTAGGTAGTGCCTTTCTGATGCCCTAATTTGGTATAAATTACCTCCACCAAAATGTTAACACCATTGATGAATAGTTTTTTATGTCTTGGGCTACCCAGTCAAGACAAAAACTGCTGTAGTTCCTGGAACTTGCGATTTGTGAATAAAAATGTTGAGGTGTTTTTCTTATATATGATTGCAAAGCGGCAGCAAAGATAAAATATATCAGATAGCCGTGGCTTGGAAACCTCATTTAGACAGGTGCATATTAGCAAAGTGTCTGGTTAGCAATAGTTCACATTACTGATTAAAGCCTTTCAAGGTTGCAGGCCATTTTCCAGGCAATTTACCCAAACTTTTACGGATAAACTTCGCTCGCACACTTCCTGATGGGGCCTGGAGACAGAAAATAATAAAATCGGGCAAATATTGAAATTGCCATGATTTAATGGTCATTTACATCAACATAAACATCAATATATTTTTTGTAAGATGTCGTCATTGTTTTTGCCCCTGTTAGATGTCTGCTAACTCACTTATAGCTTAGTCATCACTTATGAGTCTGACAGCATGTGATATCACTTGCTTATTTTAGAATCATAGCATGACATCGAAGGTACAGGTTGAGATAGGCCGAAACTGTTGAAACCTGAAAGTCTGTGTTGGCCCCAGTACTAAGTATCTATTGTGATTATTCCCATAGCTATGCTTGTGCTTTCTTTTCCGTTTTTGTGGTCCAGTTCTAGCTAAAGGATAAGCATACCCTAGCACTGGCGGCTGATTAAAAAAGACTATAAGCACAGCACATATAAAAGAGGCGAGACGGACAGTTCAGAGTAGAGAGGTCTAACATCATACCTCCCCCTACATACGTCACGGCAAACATAATTATATATACACACGCACATAATAATTATACTATGTCACATATTATACTGTCACTTACTTAGACACAACATTTCAGGTTGTTACACACACATATTGCTCTCTATTGTTACTTGTCTGTTACACCATATTTTAGTTTTACGGTGGTTACCAGCTGAAACCACGCAACAATACTCTCATGCTTTTAAATGTTCCCAGATTATACTATTACATGTAATTTGTTTTAGTCGATTTTCCGGATTCGCATTCGATGAACGTATCTCATTCAGCTTTAAGAAAAAATGATTGGTTTCGTACATGATAAAACAACAAAATTGGGCAACATATTGTTTAGTTATCATTAACCAATCAATGTAAGCTTTGCTTGGGATATACACTGTAACCGGTGAAACAACGGTTATTTTTTTCTGAATTTACCTCAGATACAATTTAGCTTGATTCGGAAATTCATGTTTCATATGGTTAACTTAAATAAGAGCGTCGGTCTTTTGTTTGTATTTGTTCCACTGCTCGAAAATGCGTCTGAAAAGTGGGTTTTTACACACCATGCATATCGACTGCGCCTGAAAGTGAATTCAATTACGTGAAAAGAATTTCTTGCCTGAAAGTGAGCGTATTAGTTTTATACGGTGTCAAGGTTATCAAAATGTCAAGGGCTTAACAATCACTTATGCTGGGTTTATACGTGGATGTTCGTCGACGAATCCCTGGTCAACGATCGACTTTGTCGACAAAAGAAGCCCATATGGAGCGGAGGTGAGCGATTGTAGATCGAGAATCGAGACGGCTCGAATACCCGAGGAGACCTCACGCATATCCGTGGAATCTCGATACAACCACCGGGCGTTACCGTGGTTATAAGCGTGACTCGCTGTAGGTTTCCCAACCTGAACCTCACAATAAAAACTGGCAAATCGAGACTAGCGTTGAATGAATATCTCGTGTCAATCTCTGTTCGTCACCGTGTGCTGCCACACAATGTTACACCTAGTGTCCATTATGCAATCCAGGACAAAACTCAAAGCAACACAAAAACAAAAAAATGCTGTCAAACATAAGTGCAAAGCAGCTAATTAAATTCCGTAAACTCATTGCATCTACTAAATTGTGAGTAAAACTTTATACACATAAAGTATGAAATTGTCTCCGGGTTGCCAAGTCAATCTATCCAGTCTGGTGAACTAAGTCTACAATATGTTATCATTTGGCATGAGAAGTGGGTATTTTATATACTGACCTTGCACCTCTGCTTTGAATTTTTTGAAGTTCTTTTTGAGGTTATAACAAGCAGGATGCACATGCTGTGTCCTTATCAATCAATTAATGTCACGCCCTCAATCACTGAAGTGTACACACTACTGCTGGGTTAGTCACCTCTACATATGTTGGCAAGCTTGCCCAGAGATTGAGCTGCGAGAGTGCATCAGCACTAAATACATAACCTTAGACCTCCGTAGAGATATTTTCCTTCGCAAGCAAATCACACAATATATCCCCTTGAGGTGGCGGGATATTAAGAGGGATTACTCACTCGCTTGCTCACTCACTCGCTTGCTCACTCACTCACTCATTCATTCATTCACCCATTCATTCACTCACTCACACACTCGCTCGCCCACTCACCCACTCACTCACTCACCCACTCACTCACCCACTCACTCACCCACTCATTCACCCACTCATTCACCCACTCACCCACTCACTCATTTACTCACTCATTCACTCACCCACTCACTCAGCCACTCACTCATGCACTCACTCACTCACTCACGTACTCACTCACTCACTCACTCACTCGCGTGAGACACGTCGCAGGTTTTCGCAAAGTTTCTACCAATCACCGCCATCTCCTCTTTCTTCTTTCTTTAGCGATTGGTCATTGTTTAGTCCACTCCGAGAGCTGGATGTTACCGATTCTTTCAGCCCAACGAATGTTGAGCAGTCTTTGTAGACACTTATTAGAGGGCTTGCAGCTTGTTGATTGCTGTTTTATTCATACGTCAACTGATTTCATGTTAAGTTGTAAAATTTCAGTCTCTTTCAATGGAATAGATCTTTCAGTTCCAAATCGATCCGAGCAATTTAAATGCTGTTCTGGGTTTACCAATTCTTGCTTGCACATCCGCATTTGTTCCTCCATTTTGATCTACAATGCTGGCAAGATAAGTGAAGTCTCTAGTTCGGCAAGTGGATACTCATTCAGATAAATAAAATCACTTACAGGGTGGTTGACTCGCAGGATATTTTCACTTTTTTCTTGCGGATTGCTAGTCCGGTCCTGCAAGAAGTCTGTGCAAGGATCGCGGTTTTATTTCGCATTTGTTGATTGGTATGGGCCAAAAGATCTTCCACAATATTAAGGTCAACTAATCATCTTCAAAGAGTCCATAGCAGCCCAATCTTCCTTCCTTCTGTGGTAGTCTTCATTTGTCCAGTCTGAGACAAAAAACAAAAGAGGTGCAAGTAAACAACCTTGTTTAACTCTTGTCTTAAAATCACAGCTATTTGTGAGCTGTCCATTGTCTATTACCCTTCCTGACATCCCATAATAGCAGCATTTGATCAGTCAGTGGGATACCTTAATGTCTCTTTTCCGAAGTGTCTCTCTACCCACGATATCAAACGCCTTCTCATAATCTACAAAGTTTACTAAGAGCGACGAATTCCATTTCAAAGACTGTTGCGTTAAGTGGCAATTTGGTCGAGACAAGATCTATATGGTACGGAACTAAAGTGTCCTGTCCTGCGAAACCTATCTCTTAAATTTTTGAGATTGTTTTAGATGTGTACTCAGCTTAGTACCTTTTTAGTTTTCGTTCTCACTCAACTATCACTATTTCCGTTAAAGTACGTACTTCACAGATGATGATTTATTTTTAAATATCAACTCTATCATCTGTTTGGCTTCCAAAAAGAAATTAATTTTGTACTCGCTCACGGATTTCCAATCACATAAATCATACTGTATTGGAGCGATCTGAAGGATGGGGTACGTACCAGACATTTTTGCGACCGGGTCACGGTCAAGAAATATACACATTTTAATTATGAAATAGTAAATCATCTTATTTATGTAACCAATCACAATAAAGCCATAGTGCCCCAAGATTGGATCACGTTGACACTTTGTGTGACCTGGTAAGGAACTGTGGAACTATGGAAAAGAATATCTTCTTAACCACTTTATGTAGCCAATCAAAACGCAGCCATTATCAGGTCAGAGACAGGTGGTGACCTTATTTCTGCATGTAAAACACATATAAACCGAGATATCACGTACATGTATTAGAATAGAACAGACTACTGACTACACCAGCATCATGCTGAGAATTCTGCTGGTTGTCTCTGTGTGTGTCTGTGTAAGTTATCAGCAACTTGACTACAGCTGCTTCCGCTCTGTTATACAGGCAGGCTTAAGTTTCCCGCATGATGTAACCACCGTGGCCCAGGGTGGGGGAATCTCTGATCGAATCCAGGCAAGATTTCCAATTCGGTTATTTTTTATTTACAATTTTTTTAGCCATTGTTAAACTTCGGCCTTGCTCCTCGCTGTCCACAGGTTGTGTGGTGTCATCGAGGGGAGATTGAGCCATTTTCTGCCACGCTGGCTTGGGTTGGCAGAGTGTGACTTGAAAGATTCCGCCGTGGCTGAGAATTGAACCCGGCCACAGGGAGGACAGACAGTAAGCTATCCCACTGAGCTATCATGACTGATTTGGTTTCAATCACTGCTAAATTCAGTGATACTCATGATTTTTCTATATGCAACTTTTTAGGCTATTTTAGGACCAATTTATAAAGTTATTTGGGCGAGGACAACTTTTCCGGCGGCTCAAAATATTGATATACATGAATGCACATAGAAGCAGTTTGTGAACCGCTCAATTAGTTCAATTTAACATACCAAACTGCCTGCATACCTTACCGGTACGCTGGTTCTTGCCTCTTTAGAACTGGATTTAGAGATAGTTAAACCTCTTCCTTGCCGGGAACCTAGACACTTTCCTATCATCATTTTTTCATACCCAAACAGACATATAAGCAAAATACCTATCACCATGCGAAGCGTCATTAATGTTTGTCTGTCATCTCTTTTCATAGTGCTATAGTTTTTGTACTGGAATGGGAGATGACTGTAAAGGAACGTGTAACTCTGATACAGATGCTGAGTACTGCAATGTCATCTGCACAGCCCTAAAAACAAAGTGCAACGTCGCCTGCAGGTGCTCCTTCTGGAACCCAGAGGAATCAACTGAGGGGATGGCTGACTGTGCTAATATTGCTGCTGGCTACACTATCTACCATTGCCCCCAGCAATTCCTGCAAGCCATGGGAGTATGAAGCGCATAGGGCACCACAAAATCAGAATGTTTTGTTCTTTGAATTGAATATCGCTTAAATACAAAGTAAGAGTAATCACTTTACCTTAAATTAGAAGTCCTTTTGAAGATGGGTGTCAGCGTACGCTCAAATAATGCGGAGTCTCAATTTGTTTTATCTGCTTTTTTATGCTTGAATGTGACAAACATTAAAATTAAGGCTAACGAAATCTATTGTCAGCTCTTGATTCTTCCCCAAGTGAGTGTTAGCACAGATACATCACCCATGCCAGTGACCTTTACATATCGAATCGTTTAATAGGACACCAAACGGTCTACAGCTGACAACGGGTAAATGACTTCACAACTCAAAAATGAGTGAAATTCTAAGAAATGGGCACACTGTTGCTATGAATTTCTGTGAAATGACCATTTTTGTTTTACTATGAATGCAGAACAGAGGGATACCACCCCCCCCCCAATGATGTGAATAATGGGTTGTTAACCAGTCCTCTGTATAAGGCTGACCCCGCGGACAGTTCTATTGAATTCAGACATCATCAAAAGGGAACCATTTCACAGCCATGAGATTGCCGATTGCCTCTCAGTGATGGCTCCAATAAGCTGACTGCCTGAACTCAGCTCACTCAGTACTCACAGCTGAAAGTTAGCATTTTGATCACCCGATTCTCATTTACTGAACTCTCGGCTAAAAAAAGATGTATCACCCACGAGCAGAGCCATGGAGCAGGAATCCAGGACTGCTATAAGATCGAAACTGTCTGCTTGCATTGCTGCTATCTTCCTTATATCAGGAGGCGGTCGCTAAATAACTTGGAGTCTTATAGCAGAGTTTAGGCTTCTGTTCTGTGGTGTCCATGGTTTCTAGTTAATATTTTGACCTACTCCACATCACTGCGGCTCTCATGTAAACCCATTATTAGGGTTTATATAGTGTCCTAACTGCTACATTGTTCAGGAATTTCTGAATACCATCAAGCTTTATATCCAAAAATAATTTATTATAGACATAAAATAATTTACTGAAAATATGAACAATATTCCAAATCTCGCCTGCGAGACCGTACCTGTCATTAAGAAGCAGTAAACTTGAGCAGTTGTAATCAGACTTTGATGAATTGCACATACATCAGTCTAGAATAGAGTTTTTCTGTGGGCAATGGTTAATGTTTGTAGGAACTAGGAACAGATTATGACTATGGGAAGGTAATGCCCAAAGCACACGGAGTAGCCAGGTGATTTGGCTTTCCAATTTATGGCGGGGAATAGTGGTGATTACCTATCATATTACCCATCCTATACGTCTACATCTGCCATTCCACCTCCAGTATTATTTTTCTCTTTGTTACCGAAGGCTTTTAGATCTCCGAGGCCCTGACCTCCGTGATCAGGTGTCGTTTTATGATTACACAGGCATTTCCAACACGTCACAATAAGCACTAGACTCACTATGAGAATTCCAACGCCTAAAATGGATGCCATCAATGCAAAGACACTTTTTAGACATAAGTGACAATCAAAACTATACCACTATTTAAGTAGAAAACCCATAGAGTTATCCTCCCAGGGAGGATAACTCTATGAAAAAACCGCAATGATTTGCAGGTACTGTCTGGTTATTTCGACCTTGTGGCATGCGTTGGGGATCAATCCTAATGGAGAGCAGATTCCCCTGTATTCCATTGTATTAGATCATTTCCTAGCCAGGCACCAGGCCGTCCTATTTAATGGACCTCCTAAGCTAGAGGCTTGTTGGAGCAGTAAGAGCCAAGAGCTATGTGAGTGGCTCGGGCACAAATTTAGTGCTCAACATGACTAGGATTTGAATCAAGCCTTCTTCGATTTTGGCTCAAGCTATCAAGTTATCCTGCTACACCTCATGGTACTGCCACACTGACCAACTTCCAACCATTAGACTAAAGAGATCCGACTGCAAACACCATCCATCCATAGCCATTGGTAATGATTGTGACCAAGACGTATCTACAGCCGAATTAATTCGGGGCTTCAGATGACTATCTGCATGAATATCCATATGTGTGAATGAAACCTAAGAGATCAGCCCACCTATTGGTATCCCATAAATGGGGTCCATCTCAGCAAACCTCCGAAGCTTCACTGTGGTCGCCTACAAAAGAATATAATTGGTTTAGGGCGGATCATCACCCTGGTGATGAGTTATTACACTTTTTCAATAAATTGCTTCATCTTATCTCAACCAGAAGTCTCTCATCTTGCAAAAGTCATCAGTTCAAAGGAAAAACGACATGCTGTCAGTCAGCCCCAGGCATTCTAAGCGAATTTGTGATACTTTTATTGTGTCAACACAGCTCGACTACACAGGAAGTATCTTGTTATGCACTTTTGTAAGTATGCTTCTATAAGCGTGTAAAACTGTTTATTTGAAATTTCCTAAACATTGAACAAATTCATTACCATGGTTTGATATACTAGTATTTAGTGAGAGTATATCTCCACCCATGTGTTAGGTATCACACACTAAATTGGAATCGCGGAATGACTCAATAGCTAGAGCACTTGGGCTCAATATCAACGGATCTTGAATTCAAGTTCCAGTCATGTGGAATGCCCGCTGTGAGAAGGACCTCTTCATATAATTCCCAGCACCTATGGCTGCAACAAGGGGGAGGCCAAGTGCCCAATCAGAAGAAAGAAAATAATCCATAGGGTGAAAATAGCCCCATAATTCACGCGTCTTTAAATGATTTACGTTTGCAAATGAATCTACCCTCAAAACAACCTTGACCTATAAATCGATCACCTGAGAAATATGATGCTCTTTGTTATGTGGTTGATGTTGAAATCTTTCGCATGAAAATTACAATGAGCTTGCTGAAAGTTTTGAGTTTTTTAGCTAAACAATACACCCTGTGTGTGTCCGGACAGGCTCCATATTCAGATGGTGAATATAATAAGGAGAAAATCAATTCTTTCATTCTGGATTTGATATGCGAAATGGGGCAATATTTCACATACAATGCACAAAACCCTACGATTATTAAATTAATTGATTGGGTATAAAATCAATGATTGATCCGAGGCGGTTTTGTGCTTTCGTTTTCATAAAAGTGGCACTACATCCGGATTATGGCGGGCATGTGGAATTTCGCCAAAGTACGCAATAACTAAACACTAGCGTCAGAAAGGCACTTGTAATGAAGTTTAATATAAGTACTTGGCAACCTGTTTACATCAACAGCGTCACCGGTGAAAACATGATGTCAATGCATGTTTATATAAATTTATGACAAAGGCTAATGCTTGTACTGAATCGTACATTTTAAACAATACATACGTTTTGCATGCTTTAATCTATCTGCTTGTATTTTATATTCTATCCAGGGATCAGTTGCTCATCGTTTGTCAACCCTAATCACATCTACGCTTCAATTTTTAATTTATTTCAGTCATTGTCTGTCCATGGTTGGACTTGTGCCTTCCTCCTTAGGCAAACCATGGACCATCCTGAAACAAGCCATTGGCTTAGTAATACCATCTATGTAAAACAAGATGATATTATTTTATTTTAGTTCAGCTCCTACCTCATTTAAAGATGCAGTTGTCGCCATGATGAGTTATAGAAAGTGTCTTCCACCACAAAAAACCATATATCTCGTGACCTCGCCCCTTTTCTACCTTTAATACAGCAGAGAGTAATATTAAACTTTAATAATAATAATAAACTTTAATAATAATAATAATTATTATTATTATTATTAAAGTAATAACAATAATAATAATAATTATTATTATAATAGTTCAACCGTACACAAGATAATACATTGAGAATTGATGGACAGAAGGACTTGAAGTGAGCAAATGTTTACCCTGCCAGTAAAGTCTTCTCAATAAATAAATAATGACAACTAAACAAACTTAGGCCAGACTTCCACTTGGTTTTATGGCAACAACTCCTGTTCTAAGAAGAAATGCCAACATCTACCAAACTAATTTTTTGTTGGTAGGTCAATATATAGGATTAATGTGTAACTACCCATTCAATTGATGAACCTTCACTTCAATGGGCGATCTCCCGCTGGTTGGCTCAAGTGACCTTGCCGCCAGTACAGAAGAAACCATGAGTGCAATCAAACTGTTTCGGCCTTCGAATTGAATTGCAATTCAGCTATAAAACTTTAAATGACTAAATCATTATCACCATTATATTAAGTGACATTTTTAATACCAGTAATTTTAACATAGTACAAATATCATTAATCTTTTTAAAAGCATATTGAATTCACTCGTCGTCAATCTAAATGACAACAATAAAAGAGCTTTCAATTCAAGGAACACCAAATTCTGTGCGCCATTTGTTAATATTGATTAGAGGATATCTTTTTGATATGGTGTCTCGTGAAATCTTTTAAATTGGGTGGTCACTGTACGTCTATTAGGCATTGGACTTTTTCATCATATCCTTCCATCTTATGTATACTAAATCTAGCGCACTTTGCAACATAAATTTTATGCTGTTATAGTTTTTGCTTAAAAAAAAACAATAAATAATACATACCTGGCTTTGGTTTGTGTGTGTCTTGTTCACAGAAAGATTCACAAAGCTTGTATTCCGAGTTCAGCTCTTGCCGGGGTACTGCGTATCGTTGTCAAAGCACCTACTAATATGTTTTGCCTTCGACTGCCGATGATGAGTGCAAACGGATACAAACGAGTTAAAGAGAATCAATGAATAATAATATATCAATAATTCAGGGCTCTGATCTATGAGTTCTGGTTTAATAATGAGCAGCTGTATTGTGGGTTATGATGGGTTAAGATGGGTCAGCTAGATAACTCAGGGAGGAACTGTGGTTAGCACTCACAATTTGCATGCGGAGAGTTGTGGGTTCAACTCCCGGAAAAGTAAACAGTGGTGATAGGAAGGACATCTGGCCTTAATTTGCTCCTGAGCTCCAGAAAAGTCTACCTATGTGTTACCACTTTCCAGATCAAGGATCTATCAATTTCCTTTCCACTTCTTGCCTCAATTCACCAGCCAAATTATTTCGAACTTTCTCCAACATTTACTTAACTGTTCTAATTCGCTCTCTGATATATATATATATTTTATAAATATCTCTTATATATATATATATATATATATATATATATATATATATATATATATATATATATATCTCCTAATAGATAATTAAATTTAGGCTATGACATTGCAAGATGTCACTATTGCTCAGTTTTCAAGTTGTTGGAATCCATTGCCCTATTTCTAACCGTCCAATCAAAACAGCAGTACACTGGGAATGACACCATTGACTCGCTGTAAAAACAGCACGGGTTTAACTTGAATCGCTTATGCTCTATGACGGCAACTCTTTCGGCGGACCCTAACCGGACTGTTTCTTCAAGTCCCTCGTTGGCTCGACCAATATGCAACCAATACATGGCCCCAGGATGACCCGCAGTCAGCTCTGTTAAGCTGATCAGCCAATCTTGTAGTGGGCGCTTTTATACACAGATCGACAATTGAGCAGAATGACTGGCCCGGTTTTCCGTCTGCGGAACGGCGGTTTTATGTTTTAAATGGGACTTTAGTGAAACAAGGAGAACCCATTTCGAACTAGGAGTGATCAAGCTATTAGGTATTACCAAATCTTTATTGATTTGTGCCGCCCCACTGTGTAATGGACATAGTTTGTACATGGCTACATTACAACAAAAGATCTTCCACACCACCCACTTCTGATTATCAATCACGACGCTCGTTATTGGTGTTACCAAAACATAATACGCTATACATTATACATCAAACAAAGTATTTATTGTCCAATACAATTACATGGAATGTATGTACGCATATTTTTATGACGTTATTTCTGGGTAAAATTTATAAAATCATAATAGCTGCTTAGGTAGATGAATTTGATTATCACATTGTTTCAAGGTTTTAGTTGAGAAGTCTGTTCCTGACCCATGACCAGAAAGAAGCTGTGCTGCTTTACATTCCATGTATCCTTTCAATGGGCTTGTGACGACTTGGCGATGCTCACCACCCGGGCCCCCCATGTTATTGAGCCATTTTCTGCCAGGCTGTCTCAAGACGGGTTGGCGGAGTGTGATCAGCTGGGAAAAAAAAACCCCGAAATACTCTGTCACAGCCTTGCAAGAATTGAACCCAGGCCACGGAGAGGGCAGCCACTGAGATGCACTCATTCTATGACCATGTACCCAGTACTCTCGAAACCAGGTACCCCGTGCTTTTGAAACAATGTACCTCCTACCCCAAGCTCGAAGCTATGTACCCAGTACCTTAGATATTGTGTACTTTCATCAGAAATCTGACAAAAAATTGAAACAACCGCAACAATGTTTTAAAATTAAAGTGAAGTCCTTGTGTTTTCAGTCTAACACAACCTGAGGGAGATAAATAGAACCACTTTTGTGTTTTCCTTTTCAATACTCAATTTAAGACACCATAATCTGCTAAGTTCCACCACTTTCACCACTTTGAATTTTAGCAACTTTTTTTTACGTTAGAATATCATCTCTCAATCAGGGTATTGAAAATGAAAACAATAAACATAGTTTTCATGCTGAAAAGTCAAGGGTTTTTGAAAACAAGTTTTTGAGTTATTCCACTTCTTTTGGTCAAATTTCTGGTGAAAGTGCATGGTTTCGAGGGTACGTATGGTTTGATTGGTTTCGAGCTAAGGGCACATTCTTTAGGGAGTATGGGGTTACTGGTTTTGAGCGTACGGGGTACATAGTTTCGAAGGTACTGGGTATGGGGGTACGTAGTTTTTCACTACCCCTAATTGGACCCAGGTCTCTGGTTCTATTCCTAAATCGGGCAAAAATCTTGTCTTTCGCAACCGCTTTGTCAGTTTCGAATCCCAACATTGAACAAAGAAGGCACCCACCCGTAGAATTACCTTCTCAATGAGTATATGGGCGAAGCAGAAAGTCTTCTAACAGTACATCCTGGCGAACACTGAATCAGAAAGACTCAGTAGGCCAATTTTTGCAAGCGCCGCCTGACACTGAGAGTTAAGAGGGAGCATGCTGCATATGAGCAACAGTCTGTCCTCTATTCCTAGAGAGGAAACTACGGCTTCACCTTCGGCATTGATACAACACTTAAACTGGCCACCTCAAGTCGGGAAAGCTGTAGGTCCTGAATGCCACAGTGCACAGGAAGATCAGGAAGGAACGCCACACTACAGAAGCCACTCCAGGTGTGAGGTGTATGGGAGAGACTGCTAGACCCCATAGGCATAGGCCTCAGCGGCCACAAGAAATATTGCTCCGGCTGGACGGACAGATGTAAATCATGGTAAACACTGACGGACAGAGGCTCTACTACTGATCAAGTTCATTGATTGAATAGGGTTTCTGGTTATTGTTTGAGTAAAAACCCCTTTGGAGGTAATATTTATGGTCGGATTTTGAGTATTCACAATCGGGCAGCCGCCTTGTCAAATATTCAATTCAGCAACTGGGATGCGGATACTCTTTTGACAAAGAGGGTGAATAACTCTATGTTATAGGTAAGCATTATCTAGCCGGGTGACCTGGCTTTTCGGCAGATGGCCGTGATGAGCGATGATATGCCACATGCCGAAGAGCCATGGTCCCCCGGTCAGCATTAGCGGGTTTTCTTCACAGTGATATCTATACTACCAGCAATAATATAAATTATAATCGCCTCGGTTGAATAGATGGAATCGGAATATTGAATTTTTCTTATTCAAAATCCCTTCCTTAATATTTAATATATTTTAGTTCCATGCATCATGTGATGTGCAGAGACAACAAATTATGCGTGTAATATTTTATGTTGAATTTAGAATTTTGTGTCATATATCACCGAAAAACTTTCATCAGTTTGACGTCATGCGATTGATTAAGAGGTACGTTATGTCATGACACCTGTGCCATTTTTTATGCCCTATGTACATGTACATTATACCTAACATCAGTTCACTTTGAAGCACCTATACATGTAGGTAACAGGGTGTATGTACAACAGTAACCATTGGCACAAATAGCTAAGAAAGTAACAGAATGATAGGCCTTTCATAGCCAGGTGATCCAGTGTATGGCTCGTCACCTGATAACAATTATAAAAATACAGTTATATGTCCCGCATGGCCAGCCTAAAGTGGTGAAAGACCCTTTTACCACTTTGGGCCAGCTATCACCCGCCAGAAAGGCAGGTCCTCTGGTGAGCTGAAAAATTTGCAAAGTTGTCGACCCCTGATGAAGTGAGGACAGTTTCGAGTTTCCACCAAGTGGGCACACTCCCGGCGTATATAATCTTGATAATTCTCATAACACATCTTTACCGGAGACTAGTTTACCAACAGGACTGTCCATAAGAACAGTAGATAGAAACTGTTGCTACAGAGCGCAATGCTGAAAGCGTCGCTTGGTGTGATTCCGATTCATAATTGTGCGACGTCAGATGTATCTCATCCATTGTATGCGGTGTTAGTATAGTTTAGGTTTGCGTTGTATCGTTTGCTGTCTTTTCGCTCATCTCTGAAAAGTCAAACAGCTACAGTTACCAACTGTCCCAGAATCTGACCTGAGGAAGTTTGGGTGTCCTCAAACCTTACCCTCTTATTTTACATACCAATCGCCTAAAGTCTACTCTTTCACAGTAAAGGAGACTTAAAGCTACCAACCAAGCAATGACCTTGACTTCTAACTGCTGGCTATGACCGCTGTTACACTGTATCTTAGTGCAGTGATCTAAACCCATTGATGTGAGAGGCTTGCTAAAGGCTCAAACCAAGGTGAAAATCTGACAATTCTTCCATTATGATTCTATTACTTTTTTATACTAGGGCGCTCGGCCATCCTATTTAATTGACCTCCTAAGCCTGAGGCTTGTTGGGTCAATAGGAGGTAGGAATTATGGAGCTTATTCTCACAGCGGGACCCCAGCAGGACTAAGACTTGATCCAAGTATCTTTCCATCTTGAGCCAATTCTCTACCCATTGAGTTATCTTGCTGTCTCATTATCAATTGCTTTAATACTTGCTTGGTGTTTGTATGGAAAACCCAGTCATCATTACTCCCTGATGAATGATAACCGGCATCGGGTTTCCGAGCTGTGGCGTAAATCGGGAAACCTTGAAAGCCAGTTGGTGACCTCTGAGGCTCAGTCGGCCTTGAAGGGATTCCATTTACATCCAGATACGGTCTTTGTCTACAGAAATGAGAAGATGACGTTTCATCTAGTTTTTTCGCCATGTAAGATTTACAGTTTTTGCCTGAATCACTTAGTGTTCAACCTGATAACTAGTTCTTTGTGTTCATCAGTCATTCGCGACAATGACCATTTATACAACTTGTGATCGGGGTGGTAAGGTGCAGTCTGGTCCGTACACGGAAAGTTCTCTGACAGTGTGGATAGGATATGGTGGCAGCAGATGGCGATAATTTTCCTGCACTGGCTGCATTGCTATGTGACACAGGTTTGAGTTACAGCCAATTTTCATGGTCCCGCGCCGCGATAATAATTTACTACATTATGGAAATGCAATTCCCTACTGTGATGTGGTCAGACTATAGGTGATGCGCTTCAGCGGGTTCCAGTCCTGCTGGTGGCCCTCTTTTGAATTTTGAGTAGCGCGCATTTCCCAGATAGATGCATGGTTAGTGATAAGTTAGCTTCGAGGGGTGTCCTCCTGCCCTTTCTAGATCATTGTCGCCCCACTGACAGGTGTGCTATAGGCGATGCTAGCATGGCTGGTTGAGTCATACAAGGCCATCCTCTTTAGCATATCTCGATACCCATGAGGTCACGTTTGGATTTCAACTTAAACCAGGCCAGGTTTTTTAATGGCGTGTTTCAACAAGTGATAGATATGTATCACTTTGAATTGTGCCAAAATTATACCGATATGTCCTGAGCCAATACATTATGGCCAGCTTACCTTTGGTTTGATTTATGCGAGCCATAACGACCTTTACGGGAGTTAAGTCTCTTCACAGGCCTTCTTCGTCCGTATGCCTCACCAGACATAGGAATGCTGCCACTCGAGGGCTGCCTGTATCATACCAAAATATGTTAAAAACAATAAAATACATGTAACACAAAATAGGTTTAACACAATAATTATGTACATGTTATATAATGGTAAAATTAATGAGAACTAATATATGACTGCACTACACCCAACTCAACAACACAACTGTGCTATGATTTCTGGACAGAGCGAGCTGAACTCAATTTATCTATAAAGCATATCCTAGGCTATCTTGAGCTATGGCCGTAACTGGGAATTGTCTTTTTTTAGACTAAATGCCAATCCAATTGCAAGAAAAGACAACTCCTAAACACAAGTTTGTGGCCATTAATTGTCTTGCCGAGCCTGGAAATCCAAGTCCTCCTTCTGCTGCATAGAGTGAGATACCAACCCTGGAATAGCAAGATAGCTCATGGCAGCATGCTGGGCTCGCAACGGTGAGAATCAGGATTCAAACCCTGGTCATGATACAGCAGTTACCGGTGTGAGTGTGAGCACCCCACATCTCTTCTAACTCCTACTAACTCCTGCTGCTCAAACCAGCCTCGAGCTGAGGAGGTTACTTCAGTAGACACTTGTTTCCACCTACCTGCTGACTGGTCGGCTTCCTAGTCTGCTTAACACTTGACTTCCTGTATAGCTCATGGGGTAATATATGGGCCTGTAAGCCTTGGAATACGGACCATACTCTAGATTAGCTATATACTCTGTGGCTCTCTGGTGTTTACTACAAAGGAAATCTCTGCATCAACATAAACTCATTCGATTGTACCGTGATAATCATGACACGATGGCACCACAATACATGATGACTGTGGCCATGGAAATGATAGAGATCTTATATGTCTACGATTTTGACTCAGGATGACTAAAGATGTTTTCTCCATACAGAGCTAATGTTTGGTAAAAATAAATTTCCCCACAGCAGAACTTTCCCTTAGTTTGTAAGCCCTGGTAGTCTACCAAATTATTAGGTCTACGAAGTATTCTATCCCGGTTGTACTGACAGCACCTTGCGGCAAATTACACAGACAGCAAATCTGTTTTACGGTAAGTTTAGTCACTCTACCCAAAACAACCTCAGCCAGTTACAAGAAAGACTGTATACTTCTTGACCAAACCAGAGACCCCCAGATAATTTCCTATAACGGGAGAAAAAAGGTCTCCTTTATTTTTCTGTTTATCGCTCTTAAAGTGAGAGTCTTGCGTAGCTTGATTTTCCTAGCTTGGGTCTATTTGCCGCAAGAAGGAGCAGCAGAGATGTCACGACAGTATAACCCTAAGCTTGTGATATCAATTGAAGGTCTTACCACTGAGAACTTAGTCTATCCATGTATCTCTGATCGTGGAGTTACATATTTTTTACCATGGATTTTACACGCATAACCATCCGACGATGATGATTTTGAATTGAGGCTTGATTATATGAACAGCATGGTGAGGCCTGGTTGGAGACGGGTGGACGGGCCAGCATGCTTATTAGACAGCTGCTCCGTTGATAGCCTGGAGCATTGATTGAGTGATAAATTACAGGCATCAGGGAAGGGTGACCAAAAGGGGAACATACGTTGTAAACACTGCGTATGCACATACTCATCCGTATATAAAGTTTATTATTGGTTTATTTTGGTGCTAAGAGTTCTTTCTTTCTTTTGTATGCAGAAAATTGCCTACTGAGTCTTTGACTCCCCGTGACCCAGGGTGCTGCATTAGTGGCCTTTTTGCTTGCACTCTCGATGGATGGGTCTCCTTTATTCAACGCGGCAAACTAACTGAATCTGATGAGGGTAAGACCCAAAGTGGTGCCCTATCTGGGAATAGAACCAGGGACCCCTGATTCTAGACTCGGTGTGCTATCTATAATGCCAAGGATTCACCCCAACTAAGAGAACTTAATAAAATAGTTCGAGTACTATTAGTTAATGAATATTCAGAAGCCTGGTACTCATAGGCATAAAACTATTCAATATTATGTTCCTCCGACATCTGATGGTTCAACAATAGCAAGAGATTACTCTGGTTTATTAAACTGATGTGTTTCCTGTTTGCTAAAACGTTTAAAAATGTCTCCTCGAATTGAACCATTGATGTCAATTGTTCTAGAAAAAGGCACTAAGAGATGTTAAGTTGGTCTCCAGTAAGACACATGTGACCATGGTAGAGCACAGAGGATGAAACCAGAGCCCCGAATTACTCGATTTCCTGAAGACTTTTGTCGTGTGAGCATCATCAGCCGACATGAATGGAATTTTTATTCGGTATCAGTAGGCTAACCTTGTGTGGTCTGCCAAGCCTGTATTTACTTTTCATGAGTCCCACTTTTGTTGTAACACCCTTGAAAATATGAAAGCGGAGATGGCAAATAAAGTTGGCTTGTGTGTTTCGCACACCTTACGATAATACAGGAAAAAGAAGTAAAGTTCACATAGCATGCATCACGTTCGAATTTAGTCAGGCCCTTCAA
>Ga0224511_10000297_pt1 | contig 21685 bp, 7 predicted proteins | sample SF_May12_sed_USG_2_FD_169988 | JGI IMG/M metagenome (GOLD analysis project Ga0224511, IMG submission 169988) | Sediment microbial communities from San Francisco Bay, California, United States - SF_May12_sed_USGS_8_1 | ecosystem: Environmental > Aquatic > Marine > Sediment | place: USA...
TAAATTACAGCTCAGTCAGTAAACTGTCAAGAAAATAGACATATGAAACTGACTTAACAATTTGGCTCAGTTACACACACAGTTGAACTCCTTAAGTTCTGTCCCATTCAGTACTTTGGGATGTATGTTTGGGATTTATAATATATTCAAACCCCCCAAACAACACACATCATTAACATCTTCCATTTTCCGTCTTGTTTATGACGGTGTTAATGTTTCAGAAAGCACAACGTCACTGTGTTTAAAAGCTTGTTTCTTCATTCAAAGTACGTACATGTACTTTCAAGTTAGCCGTTATCATAATATATACGTCATAAGATGTTAGTGAAGAGGATACAAATCATAGTATAAATCAAGATACAACATTTGATATAAATCAGATAAACATCCTTGTTTATAACATGAAACGGAAAAGACACGTGTACACGCATGAAACGCTTAATATTTAGACATACGTACGAAGCAATAGCTTTTAGATATTTATAGTTTCACAATTGTTTATGTGCGTTTAAAAAACACGTTTCGCAACAATAAATGTCGTTTGGCCCTGATAAGGTATTTTGTTGAAGTAAGTTAAAGTATGACATATTTCTTAAGGCTAACGACGCAAAACTGGAGTCATCAAATGCAAAATGCATACGTTTGTTGTATAATTAAAGGAGAAGCTAAATGTCCAAAGCAGCCCAAAAATGCAATTTGTCATGTTTAAAAACTAGCAATGATATTGAAATAAAAAAATAATTAAAACATTGTTTGTTACCCCCAAAGTACCATTCTTTAGTAATAAACCATGGGATTAATTGTTAATTAACCAAAATAAGCCAGAACACTAGATTTCACGCGGGCATGTAGAACTAAAAATATAATAATAACATACCTTTCACATTTAGCCGTATTAATCTCCATGTACTAACACCAATTGTTTTTTATAAGTCAAACATCAATAGTTTGTCCAAAACAGAAACATTAATTATGGTTTAAACTTTACGTCCTACTTTCTCACCATTCTTTTTGAAAACTATTGAGCACGAAAAAATACTATTTTGGACTGCTTTGGCCTTTAGCTTTGTATCTCCTCCTTAATTAAAAGTAAAATGTTTAATACTCGTATCGTTCCTTGTGTTTTGTACGGGCCATTTTGTCATGGTGCCCTTAAACATGACATATCTACATTGTTTACAACATTCTTTGTTTGAAACATCTCTTCAATTTATATTGTATTTGAACTTTATAACCGTGTAGTTTATTAGCTCACCTGGGCACAAAATGCTCAGAGTAAACTATTTTGACCGGCCTTTGTCCGTCGTCCGTGGTCGTCCGTTGTCCGTCGTTCTTCGTCCGTCAACATATTCTCCTCTGAAACCCCTCATTGGATTTTGACCAAACTTTACAGGAATGGTGCCTGGGTGGTCCCCTATCAGAGTTGCTCAAACCGTTCCAATTAGTTGCAAAAGTAGGTCACAGGGTCAAAAAGTAAGTTTTAAAAATGCAAATTTAAAACATCTTCTTGTCTTCTTGTCTGAAACTACAAGTCCTAGAGCTTTCATATTTAGTATACATGTATAACATTATCTAGAGATCCTCTGCCAAAGTAGTTCAAATTATGCCCCTGGGATCAAAATTGACCCCGCCCCAAGGGTCACAATTTTACATTGAATTATATAAGGAAAACTTCAAACGAATTCTTCTTCTGAACTGCTGATGGGAATTTAACCAAGCTCAACAGGAATGATCCCTGGGTAGTCCCCTACCAACATTGTTAAAACAGTTCTGACAGGTTACATAAGTTGGTCAAAGGGTCAGAAAATAGGTTTTTAAAATGCACTTTAAAAAATCTCGTTCAATGATACAAGGCCCAGAACTTTCATATTTAGTATATAACATCATCTAGAGACCCTGTGCGAATATTCTGCAAAGATTGCCCCTGTGGTCAAAATTGACCCCGCCTCAAGGGTCACAATTTTACATTGAAATATATAAGGAAAGTTTCAAACGACTTCTTCTCCTGAACCGCTAATGGGGATTTGACTAACCTGAATAGGAATGATCTCTGGGTTGTCCCCTACCACAATTGTTTAAACCGTTGCAATTGGTTGCATACGTAGGTCATGGGGTCACCAAATAGTTTTTCAAAATGTAATTTTCAAATATCTTCTTGTCCAATACTAGAAGGCCCAGAGCTTTCTTTTTTATTATATAACATCTTCTAGAGGTCCTCTACAGATATTGTTCAATTTATGCCACTGAGACAAAATTGACCCCGTCCCGAGAATCACAATTTTACATATAATTATATTAGGAAAACTTCAAACGACTTCTTCTCCTAAACTACTAATGGGAATTTGACTAAACCCAACATGAATGATCCCTGGGTGGTTCGCTACCAACATTTTCAAACGGTTTCATTTGGTTGCATAAGTAGGTCACGCGGTCAAAAACAGCAAAATGAGAAAATAAACATTTAAACAGCGTTTAAAACACTGGTTGAATAAAACAATCATTTTTTTTCTTGGTGACAGTGTACAAATATTGTTCAGATTAAGCTATTTCTTGTTTTCAATTTGTGTTTCTGGGATGAAAGGGGGCTCCTCTTTGATCATTTGACCTATCAGGTGAGCGATCTAGGGCCCTCTGGGTCCTCTTGTTTCAACACTTAAACATAATTTATATACGTCTAATAAAAAGTGAAGGAAGTTATTTCTCATATTGTACATCCCCTTATTATGAATAGAGTGTAAACTATCTTGTTTCAAAATTAAAATAATCAAAAATGGTAAAGGAGCGGCCCGGTGATTTATTTTATAATGTCAATGTCTGAATTGGTGCAAGTGTGTGTTTTAGTTATGTGTCGTACGCCTTGAAACCAAAACCAAAACTCGCATAACAAGTACAGTGTGAACACATTGCAATGTACGATCGTGCTACTTGATTTTATGACAGACGGAAATGTTAGTTACGCCTGTTTGACGTTAATACATAAGGCTTAAAATAAAATAGTGTGTGTTGCCCCTCCAGCGATCGACCCGCTGAAATTGTCGCAACCCAAAAATGTATTGCTGTTTTCAAAACAATGTTTTATTTTGTTTGTTCCTGGATAAAAACAACAACACGTTTAAATTGACTACAAATTGACAGCGTTTTGCAGGTTCACAACTTAATATAAAACAACATCACAGTTTGTTTAACGTTTGCGATGATTTTCACCAACTGTTTATGGATTTGAATTACGGAATCCCAAGTATAAAGAAAAACAGTTTACACTAAAATATACCGATTAAAATAACTTTACAAAATAAAATATTTTCCTACCTACCGTCCCAAACCTTATTGGCATGAGTCGCTAGGGTGGGGGGCAACAAACAATATTTTAGTTCCGGCCTATGTTTGGCTACTTAAATGTACTACCTCATTAAAGGGTATGCTACGGTTTCCCATATGTTTTATGAAAAATACATTTTGTTCATACTTAGCATGCATGAAGGATGATGTTATTATTGGATGAAAAAAATGAATAAGAAACAATGGTCACCAGTCATATTTATTATATGGATGTATACATTGGCATGATACTAGGTCCGAAAAATAATTTTCGTATACATGTACATAGGAATAATACATGTGTAGAAACAAACGTATAACAGTATGGCCAACAAAGTGAACTTAATATACCCATATAACCAGGTTTTACCAATTTTTATATTACGACTATTCAGTAAAAGCACATGTTTTGAAAAGAAAATATATGTTCATCTGCCAACAAAGTGAACTTAATATACCCATATAACCAGGTTTTACCAATTTTTATATAACGACTATTCAGTAAAAGCACATGTTTTGAAAAGAAAATATATGTTCATCTAAAACGCATGTACTTAAAGTATTACATAAACTACAGTTACTACAGAAAAAAACATACTTTGCAAAAATAAACCCAATTAGAGAGTCTTAGCTGGAATTAAATGATGTTAATGTCATTAGCAGACACACCGTTCCCAACGATATATAAGAAATATAAAAGCACGTTTTCAACTTGTTTAAACAAATTATTGATGTATACACTGTTGATCTTTGTGTATATGCCCATAATCGCAAAAGCGCACTGCATATAGAGTAGGTGATGTAACATATGTGCAAGTCGAGACCAAAATCGCCCCGCTTCGATCGGATCTAATGTATAGCTATCTGTAGCAATTCCGTAGAACTTAGTTGAAGTTAGTATCGAAAGGAAATGATCTGTTAACGACCAATAAAACGACTATGTTTGGAAGTTGCCGATGTCTTTACTGCTATATACCCCGCACTATATATATTAAAAACATTTAGTTTACCTGAAGGTAATTCCGTTTTAAGCTAACATTAATCAACACTGCTTTATTGCAAATTTGAAATGAGTTACAGTTTGTAAAAGAATAAATAAATTCATGTTCCGGAGTGATCGGTTTGGTCCTGCAGTACTCATGACTTCTCCTAGCATCTGTAGGGATTAGTAGACAATTTAAAGTTAGATTAAATGTAGTTGAAAGGTAAGTGTGTATTCACAATAAATATATAACAACATCTATCCATCAAAAGGCCTTTGAGTCCAGGCACAATTACCATGAAATACTCATGCACCTAGTGTCATTTCACGTCTCAGTGAATGCTGATAGGATTCCTAATTTAATATATATAAAGTACCTCCATGAGTAATGGCTTTAAACAATAAACACGTTTCCAAATATAATTAATCATTTATAACGACCACGTGAAAAATAACCCGACTTAATTTTCTTTGGTATTTTACTTCACAACGTTGTTCACGTGCGACGTTAGGTTTTTGTACGACAGTTATGTTTACACAATGCTGATACATATTCAATCTAAAACATGTACAATGTAATCGTTTTGCATTCATTATTAAAAGTCCATGGGTAGATGAAAAGAAATAATGAAGTGTAAATTGTTAAATAAATGATAACTTGTCAACCTTCGATTGATTTTATTTCATTCTGAGCATTTGTTATAAAACTATTATAATACAATTTCCCCGTGCTAAACTTATTTTTACACAGTATATTAGGGGAATTGTGTTGGCTTTTAGGCAAAATGGTTTTAGGGAAATTCTTATAAGTGCCCGGAAGTTAACTTGACGTTTCGCCGCGGAGGTCGCGGGCCTTCTATATTGTTCATCTACTTGTATAAACTGTCCAAGTGGTTTGTTGTTAATAATAACACAATAAATGCAAGAGGGTACCAGTAATGAGTATTTCTTTTGAGCTCAAATCTAAGACGAAACAACTTAAATGAAAACAATTTACCTGCCTACGAGTAGTTTCATTACAAAGCTAAATTGTTATCCTAAGAGTGTCTAATTATACCAAATCCAAAACAAATATATATCTCCTTCTTTACGAAATAGCGTCATTTTATAGCAAACCATTAAAAGACAAAAAGTACAGGCATTGCAAATCAAATATCATTATTTATTTCAATATGCTGATGTGTCATTTTATGTAATTAAAGATCGAGTATATGCACTCAACATAACTTGATTGACTTTACTATCATAAGTGTTTATTTATTACGTGGATAAGAATTACACAAAATGTGTTGCGGATCTAAAATATAAAACAAACAAAAGACAATCACTTTCACGTACCTGATAGTGTCTGATAAGGTAAAATGAAGAACAGAAATGCAAACAACAATATATCCATAACGTTTGAATTCATGGTTCTATCTAGCCACTGAAAACAATTATAATAATGTTAATATGATCAGGATAACAAACACATTGAGTGGGTACTTAAAGCGCGCCATATTTATAAATACGATCGACGCGGAAGTTAAAGAATACCTCACGGACGCATTTCTGGATAATTGTATTCAATGCAACGAACTTAAACATGAAGGCTGCAAGTAAACAAAAGTAAACACAAGTTCAATTGCATAATTCCAGCTGTGTATAAAGACCGAGATAAATTCTTACTGATAAAAATTGCTATAACAGTTCATTTGTACTTTGTAAGATAACTACATCCATAAATTGTGTCAGCGTCTGAGATTTTAGGTTCAATTGACGAAATGACGTCACTATGAAAAATGCCGTCAAAATAACACATTTAAATTTATGATATGTATTGGGAGTTTCACTGGCCTATACAAATTGTTACAAGCATATCCGTGTCATAATTCTTTAAACATAATGTAAATATATCATATTTTTGCAAAATTATCTTATTAAATTAACCACAAACATATTGATAAAATGTGACACCCTCTAAATTTGAAATGTACACTGTTAATGTTAGGCATGTATTTCAAGGTGGTGATATTGACATGAATAATAGGAATGTTTTCATTTGATATTTAAATCTGTAATCTTCAAACCCAGATGATATCAAATTCTCGATTTCGCTTTAAAAGTCAGACTCGGACACAATTAAACGTAGACGTGAAATTGATATTTTCTATGTTAAAAGGTTAAATTAAGGCCACAAAAAATAATGATTTTCTGTTTCTCAGGCACTTTTTTAAAAAAACGAATGAGAGAGGGCGAAATTTTTTTTATTGTGTCAGATTTTTTTTCTTGTTTCCCAGTAGATAGCAATGTGAAACACTGTGTGATTTCATACACATTGCGTTTTATAACAAAATATATATTCGAGAACAGCAAGGTAAGATATAGTTCTAATGTTTTATAACATAACTAGAGCAGTAACCATTGCATTTAATGCTCTAAGAAATGCGGTAGTCTGATCAAATCTGCGGATTCTATACTATAAAATATTGTAAACGATATAAGGAAAACAATATGAAGGCGTTTTGTCGTAAGAGTTTGAAATAAGGCGACTTTTTTTAACCCTTTATAAGCCGCATGGGACTATTCACCGCCGTAAATGCATATCCGTGCCAAGTTTGACCATTTGCGGCTAAGATAGCTGACAACACACAAACATATTGCTGGCACATATATGCTTTGAATGTGGGCAACATGAAAACATGACAATATTGCAACATTTTATCGTCCAAGATAAAATTCACACAATATGTGACCATTTACTGCCGTGAGTCACTTTATGGCTATTCCCGGTGCAAATTTACTAATTGCGGCTATATACAAGTGTCAAACATAATGAATATAATAAAATCAACTAAAAATCGTGTTTACGATAAGGTTTGGTTAAAAAAAATATCAAGGCGTTTTATCATACGACTAAGAAGTTAGGCGACCCACTCTTCTTTTCGCCAGTGTGTATTCGTGTCATATTTAAATATTGAGACTAAGATAGACACCCCCATTGTTTTATAGCAACGTTTTATCGTCCAAGATAATATTCACGCGATATTTGCCACAATTCGGAATAAGTTCGCGATTTTTTACTATTTGCGGTTATTTTCAACTTAACCACAAACAAAAATGCACAACATATAAGAAAATAATGTAAATGACGTGGACACATTAACATTTAACAAGATTGTATGGCACTTAGTCTAGTTGAGAAACAGGCGAATATGTGTGGCCATATTTGGACTTTTTCAGCTTTTCTTCTTCAGTAAAACCCAAGTAAAAAGCATAAAAATAAAAGCAAACAACTGATCTTCCAACAAAACACAAGAATATTATAATATTTTATTGTAATTTCTAAAAAAGCAGGTGACTAGTAATTTTTCTGCCGCAAAAGAGACTATATGTGAGTGTCCTTGATTATTTATGACTACGCTGAGCTTAGTCAAACCTGTAGCAGATACGCGCTACTATTAAAAATGAGTCCACGTTATCGGAAGCAAGATCTATTTGACAAAAATATGGGCACCATTCTTGGATAAAAATTTGAAGCGGGGGTCTAAAAATGAATGCGGCGGTGCCTGAGAAACAGCAAATCAATTTTTCGTGGCCTAAACTGATGAAAGGGAAAGCCATTATTCAACACAAGGTGAGATGCTTATCGAATGTGTTTTAAAATAAATTGACAGTTTACGAACTATATATGTATACTTACTTATACGTGTCTTAAGAATATGCAGTTATGCTACATTGTTAAGTTTGACTAGAGTTGGTTTCCTTGCCCTGAGAACTCTGTTCTAGTGAATCTAGTAACTGCATGACATAATTACTGGCATCAATAAAATCTATACCGTTTTAATACTACAAAACTATGCAATAACAAATCATCAGTGAATTTAAACTTCGATCGTGTCTCTCAATAGCGAATGAATTGAGGAAGAGTTCATACGCAAGTCTCTTCCTAAAAGGTACTTGAATCAAGTCAAGTAGTTTCCTAAGAAGTGTTATTGTGTGACAAGTATCAACTAAGAAGAAACACTTGATATAACTCTTTAGATAAATATCATTCTTTAAATGCTTATACCCATACATTATAAATAAAATATCCATTTGACCCTATACACTAGGGCTGTAACGAATCCAAAAAACATTTCGGATCCGGATCCGAATCCAAATGAGGTTTCTTGCAGAATTTCGGAACGGATCCTATAATTCATAAAAATTATATAAAACATAATAAAACATGTTAAAAATAATGATATTTGGTACTTTTGTGTTAATAACTGTACTGTTAACTACGTTTTGGTTGGTATTTGAATTAAATATATTATATTTGAATAAATAATGAAGTTTTGATTATACATAAAAAGTATTATAAAACCAGTCACAATGATTCTACAGCCTACAAGAAGCATTTTTAAATAAAGTCAAAATACCAGTCATTATTAAGCATTTACATGCCATAATAACAGATACCAATGATATCAATTTATAATGTTTTGTGCAATGATCTGAAGTTTAAAGATTTCCTTTTATAGCATTTAAAATGTCAAGTATTTAAATGTTCTGAAGACATTTGGAGTTTGACTTGTCAAAGCCAAATTAGCCATATATACTTGTTAGTCATGTACTATTATAAGACTAAGACCCTGGCCTTCTACCGACATTATATGTGTATTGAATAATTTATTTAAAAGCCTAGCTGTAGGGTTACAAGATCCATGCACAATAATGAATGTGAAATTCAACCATGAAACAGGTGCAATATGTGAGAATATTTCATGTTATATGTTATATCTGGTACTTACCTTAAAAAAGAATGATTATATTCCATGAATTATTAAAATGATGTGTGCATATTATCTTATTCATGTTTAAAAGTGCATGAACAAAATAAACTATTATTTACAAAATCCGGATAGTATGTCCGAATTAATATGCATTTAAAATGCCACTTGTATTTTTAATTCAAAGGCGCGTAAAATTACTAATGTGATACAATAAGTTAATTGTTATGAAATATAAACGAATGCTATACTTCATTTATTCATCATTACCAAACAAATCTGTAAAAAAGGCTCAATTGTATTGATATTCACACATAAATCCATCTATAAATAAATTTTAACATGTAAAAGCTGGTCGTGGTTACAGACAACTGTTATAATATCTGGATCCGAAAATGTGGCAGGGTGGATTCGGACCCGCGAATCCAAATTGGATCCGGTATTTTCGAATCTTTCGGGTACCCGTTACAGCCCTACTATACACGCTTTTAAATTTAATAAAAATACCGTGGTATATGTTTAGCTTTAGAAAAACTAATTTATAAATACAATGCTTGAGATGGTTTAAAATAGAACATGTCGATATTGAATGTCTATGTTTTCATTAGTAATTTGCTGAGCTTAATGATACACGTATGTCGTAACAAAAAGCATTTACAATGTCCTGCCGGTATTAATAATGTAGTGTAAAATTATGTAAATTTGATAACAAACAAATGTTCTGTTCAACGATCGAATGGACCCGTTCTAATGTGACACGTCTAAGCACACAGTCCGTATATACAATAACCATGATGCTTTATAATAATCAGCTTCCACTCGATGGAGTCTGGTCATTATAAAACACCAGGGCTATTTTATATTCTCTTTAGGTTTTATCACAGCGGTCAGTCCGATTACCGGGGTTCCTGGATACCAGTAACAAGCTCGTGACTTCGCAAGCGAATGACTGCTTCCCATTATAAGTCAGCTGACTGAGTGTGATGAATAATTGAACCAAACTGGCTTTTTGCAGGTTTTAAAAGTGTTTCATAATAAATTGAACACTCATCACGGAGAAAGTGTGCCACTTCCGGCGGGGCTCGACCTCCTGGCCCAGATTAGGTAATTATTAAAGAGGTACGTGTAATTGTTACATTATATAGAGTATCTCAAATAGCAGTATGTTCATATAAATGTCAAAATACATGTCTGCTATATGCCCTTGGTTGCCATGCTAATACATTTTAACCATGGCCTTTATAACTAATTGGTTGTTTTAGTGCTTTTTGACGAGAACGTATTTAAGAACAGCGTGACAACATCAAATAATGGACTTTTTAAATATGCAGCAACGATACAATCCCCAGAATTTTAGTCAGCGCGTCCATTGCTTCCAATTTTAGCTCTTTAATGCTGTTTTTGACTACTCAAACTGTTATTCGAACGTTCAATTTTAAATATTTTTAAACTTTATCAGTTTTCGATTTTTTATGCAAAATTGTGCAAAACGAAGAAAGCGAAATTTATTTATTTATAAATCTAAGTGATTAAATATATACACGCATACTTACTTACATACAAACTGATCTAAACAAATTTGAAATATTAAAAATACGAATTTCTCTTTCTACAACATACTGATAAGCCACCAAAACAACTAAATAGATTCGATAATAAAAGTGTCATGCCAAGCAAAGGATATAAAATATTTTTAACATAGAATATAAAACACATGTTTAAAAATAAACGTTCGTATACGCGTCTACATTATTGCTCAAACACACAGTTGCATGCAATCACTATATTATACATGGTGTTTGTTATAATCATACATGTACAGTTACCATTTACATGAACACTGATTGTCATTACGATATCTTTTACATTCAAAAGTGTTATTGTGCATTATTATTGTTTCATACCCCAGACGCGTTCATGTATATGTCATTTGTGTCAACACTTTCCTGATCACGTCCAGAATATTTATTCCCTAACTGCGAACCCATAGAATTAGACACATGGCTATAAACGTTATCCGTTGCCTTTGGTTGGCGGAACGCGCCTTCTTCCCCTGTGTGTGCCACGTTGTAGCCATAATCATTCTCAGCAGAGTCTAAGTTTACGTTGGCACATTTGCTGTACACATTGTCCGTTACTTTTGTTGATTTCGGATAATTGCTTGCGTTATTTCGGCCTTCATTTAGGTGGTCGTATTCGTCGTCTTCGATGTCGGTCTGTTCAACCAGTCCCTTGCCAATATGATTGTAATCGTTTTCCGGCATACTCGATCTTCCTCTAGAAGCGGTAGTTCTCTGATTGTCGTTAAAATGGCTGTAAGAGTCTTCTTTATTGTTAGCAGCTTTTGCTGTGGCATTTGAATGTGTTTTCATTATCGATTCGGTATAATCATAGCCACCTCCAGCCTTGACATTTCTTGTTTCGTCTTCGTGCGTTTGGCTTACATTTCCGTCCTTTCCATATTCGTAATTGTAGAGAACAGTGTTCGGATGGTTCTTAGTTTCATTCTTTTTCTTCTTCTGCGGTTTGCTGTATACGACGTCGGCATCTTCAACGTCACATGATAGGTTGTCTGCACCTGCATGAACCCCAGGGACCTGAGGGTTATGAGTGACTCCTTGCATCTCCATTTCAGGCTTTAGTGCATTACGTTCCTTTTCTCGTGAAGCCCGTCTACGCCTGCAAAAATGTATGCAGTTTACACATTGTCTAATAGGTGAACACATTTGACATATAAACATACGTTTAAGTAGCACATCTTGACAATTGTAAGTTCATCTATGACTACATGTATTAAAGCTTTTAAATAACGTTGTTTCATTGCTTAGCTTAAATTTATGCAAAAATGTAAGAAGTGCTAACCTCAACAACACTACTGTTAAAACAACAGCGAGAACCAAAACAATGCAGCCACAAATAATTCCAGCTATAACGCCTCCTTAAAAAAAAAGAAATTCTTAAGACATTTGGTTAAATCTTAAATAAACAAGCATTTGATACTTTTGCGGGCAATACAGTAGTCCCCTACCGGTCCCTCGAAACGTTCTTTAATTATCATAAGCACCTGTTTATTGCCATTTATTATTTATTCAACTTTCAGATAGAAAACTAAAATTAAAATACACTATAATTACTATGTACATCTGTCCAAAAATATTCCATGCTCTAATCATTCCTTCTTCTTGTAGACCACTGAACTGGTTATTTAAATAACACTACTGTCAAATAGTTGTAAAATCAGACTTCAAATAACACAGTTATGGGCCGGAAGCAGCATTTGGAACAGTGAATGGAAAACGTCGTTGGTATCTGTACATACCGTGCAAACCTTTCTTTGTCGTAGAGTTAGGACCAGGTGTAGCCAACTGATTCTGTGTGCCAGATGTCGTTAATGTCGCGGCTGTAGTTGTTGTCAAAGTATTCGCACTTGTCGTCGACCATGTACCATTTTCTGAAACTGAAGTTTGCGGTAGGGTAGTTCACCATGTACAGCTGCCACACATTCTCGTGTGGACAAATGCTCACACTATGGCACGTAATCAGTATGTGGGGTAGGTAAATTCCAAAAATTTCTTTCATTAAGGTGTTTGTCTTCAAGATGGCATGTGACGGTTGTAGATGGTGGCGGTTGCACATTACATTCATGTGCATGCAAAAGCATTATTTTGCTGTGATGATTGCTTAATCAGCAAAATAAGTTGTTTATTTAACAAAGTCCTTCATTTCCAAAACCAAAAAATAAATTGTTGTCATTTGTTTGTAATATTAATATTTTAAAATTGATAATTGGTTGTATTTTGATAATTATTTAATTAAACGCAGTAAATTGTGTTGAAATGCTATTTCATAAGGTATCTTCATAAACATAGGATGCATTTGCACAAACGATATCCCCGGCTATCGCAGTGCGTATTGCGGTCGTTTGAATGTGTAGTCTGGAGTTACTAGCTCTCTAGTAATGTAGTGGCGCAGGTTATGTTCACGGCGCGAACAAAATCTGTTTTTATATTTCTCATAAGTATTTGTGTAAAAATTAAAAACAATGTTAAAATTTCCGTTATAGTCTACCTACAATAATTTAAATCGCTTCTAGAACTATAGATTACATTTTTGTTAATGCACGACATCCACCATAACTGTATTCAGTAATGTGACCGGGATGCCACATTTTTAATTTTGTTTTTAGAAACATTATCAGGTCAAAGGTCAAGTGAGTGCAACATTGGTATGTACCTCATATAATTGGCCATAACACATTCTCATATATCTTAATGAATGGTGTCAACTCAAAGCGAAATGAACGTACTTTTGTGTTACAGTACATGTAAATGGAAAAAAAACAATATAATTATGGCATTCGGGGTACTTTACTGAACACATGTTAGGTAGAATATCAACAGACTATGTGCAACTAAAGTGATTTTGGCTCAAATCTTGCACAATGTAGCTTCAACATAAACGGCATATTTTAATATTAAGGTATTCTACTGATATAAAGTAAATTGTTTTGTTTACACTGTTCTTGCCTAAAGATGCTACAGGGAAACCGATTATTATTTAATATGTAAACGTTACTTAATGCAATCTTACTCAATGAAACTTTTAACAATTTGCTACACAAAGCATATACTGAGAGGTATAACACCAGAGCTATTAACCATAACTGTATCTCACCAGTTGCCCAGGAGAGCACAAACCAATGATCAGAGTGATAGTACTTCGAGGTAAAATGAATCGTGAACGGAGTCTGTACTAGAGTTGTGAAGAGGCCACTACCACAATAATTGTTTCGGATTTGGTTTCCCGAATCTTTGATCTAGTTGTGAAAATAATGAACTTTGTTTTAACACGAAGCGTACTAGTACATTGTTCCTGTAAACCTAAACATATTTTATATATAACCTTTTTAACAAAGTTATATGCGAAACGAAAATTCAAAGCAACCAGTTAATAAGGAAATACCATTTAATCCGACGACATTTTCCAACAACATGGATTAAGGATAAGTACCTCTATTTTGTCACAATTACAATCACTGCAGTTTTGGATGTTGTAAGATAGATGCAGACGTATATTGTCGTAGTTTGTCACGTTGATTGTCCATATGGCGTTGTGGTAGGGGTAGAATATTTCATCATTTGAGGGAAATGAAAATCTGCCCTCTGATTGAATAAAAATGGAGTCTTTGGTTCTGGGTACTGTAAATAATAGATAATAATAATAGATGACGGTTGTAAAACATCAAGACAATGATGTATAAATATACGTGTATGTATTAAACAGGTACGTAGGAAAGTTAACGGTATTCCACAGTGGAAATATTTGCACTGTATGCATAGAGCTTTTATTGTTTATGTAATCTTGAAATAAAACCCCTAAATTAATGTGCTTAGAATTTAAGAACTGATTCGCGGGATAATGTCAATTTCAAGATAAGTTAAAACAACTCTTTTGTTTTCTGGAAGAAATGTACCAATTTTACGCAGAACATCCCGTTTGCATTTATTCATTAATAAATATCGAAAACAATATCTGGTCATTATTTTTCTCAAAAGTCACAAACGCAGTAAATGGTATCAGTTATTTATATAAACTAAGAATCCACTGTCACAAAAGAATAACCCGATTAGCGCAGTTGGCATTTCTGATGCCTCTTTTTCATAGTCTGGAGATGCCATCACTCTTGTTTAGTAAGGTTCGATTCCCGGTTAGACCAGAACAATTATTTGTATTCTTCTTGCATATTTATATTGTAAGAATAAAACTGTATTAAGTATCATTTAAAACCTCATATTAATATTACGCGAAGCAGCTTTAATGTTTGACAAAAGGTCATGGGCAAAAATACGGTTCGTATTTAAGATTGTTAACAACGTAAAAACTAATTTACTGTAGACAAAATATACAGCTTAACTAAATGTGTTATTTATTGCAATTTTTAAAATTTGGAGTGTTTCTGATTAAATATGACAGTTTGACTTCTTACCAGCTTGGCATATAAAGGGAATTTTATGGTTACAGTCTTCCGACAGAAGCATGCCGTAGAAAGAGCTGCCGTCTCCTGGAAGTTGTTTTGTACAGCTTTCGCTCTGCGCAAAACCTATCGAAAACAAGCCAATTTAAATAATAACACGAGCTTGCTGAAAATCACAGCAATGCGTTGTCACAGGCATGAAAGTAAACTCATAAATCAGAAAAAACTGCATTGATTGACTTACATGTAAGATAACGGGCACTACACGTGCAATATTTATATCATTGATAACACTGTGTAACAAGAAGAAACGGATGCTATAAAACTGTACAAGTATTTCGCCGTAACGGGTAGAAAGAGAGCAGATGGGCGATCGATCAATTTTTTATAACAAAAGCAAAACATTTATACGTTAAGGAGATGTTAACAACGCTTTTCGGAATTTCTCACTCTACCTACCATGGTAAATGGTCTGATATCCACTTCCTCCACATTCTTCGACCTTGTTACCAGGGCATCTAATATCGCACAGACCGTAGAGAGAACCTGTTGCGTTCGAACCAAGGCAAATACACTGGAAACCCTAAAGTTAAAAAGAAAACAAACAAAAGCCGGTCGGAACCGGGTAATGCTCCCCGAACAGGTATTGGACACAGAGAAGTAGTTTGTCAAAAGTAGTTGTAAAATCCGACTGCAAATAACAAAGTTCTGGAGCGCGCAACAGTTGTGTCAATATAGTGATCAATTTTGTAAAATAATTGTAAAATCTGACATCAAATAACTAAGTTATGGGCCGGACACGATTTTGCTGAAAGGTCATGCTGTGACCTTGACCTTCAAGGTAGCAGCCCAAATTTTGAATGTGACATGTCTCAATATGGTGATCATTTCTGTGAAATTGTTTCGAAATATGACTTTAAATAACAAAGTTATGGGCCGGACACAATTTTGCTGCAAGGTCATGCTGTGACCTTGACCTTCAAAGTATCGACCCAAATGTTGCAGGCGACACATCGTCTCAATATGGTGATCATTTCTGTGAAATAGTTTCGAAATCCGACTTCAAATAACGAAGTTATTGGCCGGACATGATTTTGCTGCAAGGTCGTGCTTTGACCTTGACCTTCAAGGTAGAAACCCAAATGTTGCGCGCGACACGTCAACTCAATATGGTGATCATTTCTGTGAAATAGTTTCGAAATCCTACTTCAAATAACGAAGTTATAGGCCGGACACGATTGTGCTGCAAGGTCATGCTGTGACTTAGACCTTCAAGGTAAGGACATAAATGTTGCGACCCAAATTTTGCGCGCGACACATCGTCTCAATATGGTGATCATTTCTGTGAAATATTTTTGAAATCCAACTTCAAATACTAGTAACAAAGTTATGGGCCGGACACGATTTTGTTGCAAGGTCATGCTTTGACCTTGACCTTTAAGGTAGGGACCTAAATTTTGCACGCGACACGTCGCCTCAATATGGTGATCATTTCTGTGTAATAGTTTTCGAAATCCTACAACAAATAACGAAGTTATTGGCCGGACACGATTTTGCCGAAGGTCATGCTGTGACCTTGACCTTCAAGGTAGCGACCCAAATATTGAGCCCGACACGTCGTCTCAATATGGTGATCATTTCTGTGAAATATTTTTGAAATCCAACTTCAAATACTAGTAACAAAGTTATGGGCCGGACACGATTTTGCTGCAAGGTCGCGCTGTGACCTTGACCTTCAAGGTAGGGACATAAATAGTGCACGCGGCACGTCGTATCAACATGGTGGTCATTTCTGTGAAAAAGTTTCGAAATCTGACTTCAAATAACGAAGTTATGGGCCGGACACGATTTTGCTGCAAGGTCTTGCTGTGACATTGACCTTCAAGGTAGCGACCCAAATGTTGCGCGCGACACGTCGTCTCAACATGGTGGTCATTTCTGTAAAATAGTTTTGAAATCCGACTTCAAATAACGCCTGATACGAATGGGTCGTACGGAGGGACGGACTGGCGGACTGGCGGACGTCCGGACAGACGGACGTACGGACGGACAAGGCGAAGACTATATGCTCCCCCGAAATATTTCGGGCAGCATAAAAACAATTAATCAATAACATGTGTGTAATGTAACGATGTAAAATAGAGATAATAAAACAAGGATAATAATCTAAGAAAAAATGTGCATTAAGCCAATAACGTCAGTCTTAAGTAGCTTATAAATGCTATTTAATCTACTTTTTATGTCTGTTTTTGCCGTTACATGTTTTTTACAAAAACACATCTAATAATGTTACATTCGTCAAGCAGTAAATTTAAAGCCCTGCCACATCATAACGGGGACCTCACAGCGTTTCCACAGCGTTATAAATACTTGCAGATCGCCCAGGTGACCGCTGTGCAGTCGCCAGCAACGCTGTTGAAACGCTGTGAGGACGCTGTGCAATCGCCTAGAACACCACGCGGCGGCGTTTATTTTGAACATGCACAAAGACAAGACCGCGTGTCAAGTACCGGTCCCTCCGCACGAACTTTGTTGAAGCGTTCTTTAAACGGTAGGGAAAGGGAACCACATTTTGACATCGCTCGTGATCGCGCACATTTAAGTTTCATTCAACTTACAAAAAATTAAATTTGGTATGGAGAGATAAATGAATAGTCCGGCGTTTCGTGTGTGTGCCTGACATGCCGTCGAAATACAGCTTCCCACTCTTATAATTACATCTCTATTTCCATTGCTTCAATATCCTTTACCAAACGGATGAGTTCATTCCTCGATGAACATCGTTAGCCTAATCACTGCACAAAGCTACGGAAATTCCTAATTATGACGTCAGGAATTCCCCGCTATTTTTAGAATGTTGCTATTTTAAGATAGTATCTACAAGATGAAAGGCTAGTTTGTTTATGGACAGTTTTATCAAAATACGTTTACATAAAAGTATTTTAACCCTTCAAGAAGGGGCACAACCGTCGCACAACAAACACGTTTTAATGGTATGTGTCGCACTGTGACGTCATTCTACTTCTGCGAGAATCAAACACTAATATAGATTGTCCTAGCATAGTTGTATTCTTAAACATATTGTTTTCAAAATATTACCATGCACACAACACCCACCACTGTCCATTATATCTCAATTTTAAATATTGGACTTGGATTTTGCTAATAATGAAAGGTAACTTTTGTTTACTTTTAACATTTTGGGGGAGAAAATTGGAAGAGCCTAAATAGTTTGGTTACAAACAACTGTGCTTTAATAAGTATTCCATCACGTTTTTTGTTTCCTCTGGGTTTTTATTAAGAAGACTTTGATCGTGTTAGAATTTTGTGATATGTTCAGCTTATTCGACACGTAAACAAACAATATAAAAATGCTACGAAACATTAAACTAGATATATATTCATTGTCGTAGCATAATGTTTTGATTTGCGTAAATAGGCGGACCAGTTCATCTCCAAAAACAGGGGGCAAGGTTTGAATTTACATTTTGAAAATATTCAAATAAAGAGTTTAAATACTTTTATCAGAAAATATTGATAAATGAGGTGTGCGGACTCCACACACTTTAACCAGCCCTAATGACGTTCATCACTCGGTGAACTTATCAAACACGAAATTTATTCCTTAACTTACTACACTTTTTATTGCAGTTATAATTCATTTTACATAACCAGTGTTCCTTTAAGTGTAGTCTTTATTGATATATTTTTAAGGTTTTTTGTTTATATTTTTGATATCATTTCCTCTCTATACGTTATCATAACTAAACTAACATAACTATCATAACTAAAACCCATTAAATATATTCAGATGTCTGGTTCGCTGACAGTGATTTATCGGATTTGCAGTTTTAAATCAAATAGAATGTACATGTTTTAGTTCAAATCTTGATAACTCAGCGGTATCATAGAATTCTTTAAACTGCAAATATGCCTTACTCGGGAATCGAACCCAAAACGATGGCGTGACAACAAATCACCCGCAGACATATCGATGCTTTACATCAGCCCAACGCACTTAAATGCCATAACTATATATGTACAACATTACATACGAGGTTGTCTCTTTAATTACATGAAGTTTACACCAACATCCGCTTTGCTATTTGTCGAGTTAACTTTTCATAACCTCGTCTAAAGATGTTATACAATAAATATAAAAAGAATGTGTGTAAAACACATGATGAAAACGGTTAAAAACGTTAAAAAGCTGCTATGATTGATTATTACCATGAGCCCGAATTTATGATATCCTTTTTCGTTGCAAGAACGCGAACATTCCTGGACCCCGTTGTTGGCAAAGTTTGATTGAGGGTACATATGGACAGCATTCACACTGTGACAACCTGTGTACATACACAATTTATTTGGATTGTTTTATGCATTTATATGTCGACATTGAAAGGACATAGTTTGATGGATAAAACGAAAACTATTAAATACGTAAATATGATACGGCTATGATATCTGGAAAACTTTTTTGTGAAAATGAGTGTTAAACATTAATCTACAATTTTTACTTGAACGCCTATGGTTCTTAAAAATGGCAAGGATAAATCACATCACAAGCCTAAATACATGTAGTTGATTAATTTTGGAAAACATACCAAATTTCAATGGAATTAAATGTCTCCCAATCCAAGCGTTGACCATGTCTTTTTCTTTCATCGTGCTAGAAATCCATGTTCGATTGGCACTAAGAAAGGCAAGGTCTCGAACAAGCTCGCCGCCTTCGCGTTGACACGTGTCTTTTGCTTCCTCAAAAGTTGAATTCGCTGATTCGTGGAAAGTTAGTTTGCCAATTGCTGAAAATCGAAACATAAGGTCTGATATATTTACCATTTATTCATAAAATGATATGTGTGCATGAACACAGGATTTAATATATTTGTTCAAAAGGAAATTTCATAAATCAGAAATCAATGATAGAACATGACTACATTTGCGAAATTCATTTTGCATTTACCACTCCAAGACAAATCGAATCCACGATCGTTATTTCTACTTGATGTGATAAACTCAATTTTTATTTCATTAGATTCGAACACAAACTGCCGCTTGTATCCATCAGCTTTGTATAATAAGTTTTCGATAACTTTGTTTTCTACCGAAAGCTGAAAAACAAATACATAGATATTGTCTTTACAGTTATCAACAAAAAACACTAAATGTAGAAAACATTAATTGTGAGCAACACATGTACGGCAAAACAGATTGTGTCAATCAGGAAAAAAGGAGGTTTGTTTGCTTTCGTTTAACTGTTCATATGTATGTAGAACAACGTATTTCTTACAAAAACCGTCAAGATAATCCTCCCACTAAATTGTGCACTTTCTATACAAATTATGAAGTGGCGTAATCAAAGTTTAAACAGTAGGAGGCGCAATGGAAATAATGTTTTACGACTCGTGATTAAAGAGGGAAAGTTAAGCAAATTTCAAGAGTGTTTCAATTGTGTTGCTTTAATTTTTCACAAATTGAATCAACACACCACACCTTTAAATAGTCATAATAAACATTGTCAGGCGTTCTGTATGGTGCAAGCTCGAAGTCATTAAAGTATATGTAAATATGGTCCTGTTTCGGTCGTCTGATACTCCATGTGCAGTTAAGTTCATGTGGGTAGACGTCTGGGTAGCCAGGACTCGTTATTCTACCAAACGGTGCATCAAGTATTCCTTCACAAGGCCGAATGGCTACAACATCACCAGAAACAACTACAGTTAAATTGAATAAAAATAAACTAAAGAGATGTTCAAAGATAACATGTTGTTAGCAAAGAAGATGACAAGTTTAATGGCACCATGACTAAGTGGCCCTTACAAAACACACTTAGCACAGCACGAAACACACAAAACAGCAGGACCTTACAGACATTTAGAAAAACACTAAGGATATAGATTTTGATTTTGCGTGCTATATCGTCAGTCAGAGCACGGTTACGAGTTCAGTCGAGTAAAAACTTTAGCACGAAGGCCGCATTATAACACGTTTATTCAACCCGTTTTAAAAGAAATTCGAAGAAAGAAAACACTTATTGTCGGAAATTAACGCATTCTGTCAACTACGGCTGATGTGAGGCTATTCTTATCCCCCCGAAGCTTATTTCATATTTTTAAACATGACGTCGACTTCTATTGTTTTATAGGTTTTTTTACCAGTTTAATCAAATGTTACGTTTTTCTAAAAGTATTTTCCAAACCAAAAACGGGAACAACCATTGCAAAACAAGGTTTGAAATTTCGAACACTTATGAATTGTTCAAATACAGTTCAAACATAGCGTCAGACTTACAGAACTTTGTGAATTTTCACTCATTATGATAGCGATTTACTGGTCACGACTGGCGGCATCAAAGTTTGTCAAAGCCTTTCTGCGCAATATAGATTATTCTAGCTTGGATGTATTGTTTAACATGTTAGCATAAACCCTTTTATAATAATTTATGCAAGTTATAATATTGGACTTAGATTTTGCTAATAATAAGATAAGTTTCAAATTAGACGACCTCAAAAATCATCATTTTGATGCCTCATTTAAACTTACATTTCCATTTCATTTCAAATCCGTGTTCATTGTTTCCAGAATTATAGCTTTTAAATGTAATGTTAACTTCATTGCTTTTCACCAGCAATGATTCCCAGTGCCAAGCTGTGT
>Ga0224511_10000298_pt1 | contig 21682 bp, 10 predicted proteins | sample SF_May12_sed_USG_2_FD_169988 | JGI IMG/M metagenome (GOLD analysis project Ga0224511, IMG submission 169988) | Sediment microbial communities from San Francisco Bay, California, United States - SF_May12_sed_USGS_8_1 | ecosystem: Environmental > Aquatic > Marine > Sediment | place: USA...
AGACAAATGATAAATGTTGATCTAGAGTGACTCCAAGATATTTTACTGACTGTGTAGGTTGAATGAAGGTGCCGTTACAATTAATGTCAAGAACGGACTTAGACTTAAGTTTGTGTTTTGACCCAAAGACAATGGACTCGGTTTTACCGAGATGTAATAATAATTTGTTGTCAATAAGCCATTGACTAACTTAGTGTAAATCTTCAGTCAGAGCTTGTTCCACTTTGGACAAACATTTGTGTGGCACTAAAATAGCTGAATCATCAGCGTAAAGTTACAACTTTTTTATCACTGCTGACATATATCATTAACGTAAATCAGGATAAGCAACGGCCCTAAAACGGTCACGGGGTTAAAAACAGTTTTCATAATGCAACTTTTCAACAAAAATCTTGTCTGAAACTACAAGGCAAAGAGTTTTTATTTTTGATGTATAACATTATCTAGAGGTCCTCTACCAATATTTAGTGGACAACATTAGTGGTCCTATGTAAATGGCTCCACTGGGACCTTTGTCCTTTTCCTCAGGTGAGCGACCCAGGGCCCTTTGGGCCCTCTTGTTTTCTTATTTCTTTTTATTAATTTTTATATACTTTTTCTATTATTGAACAGATACATTTCAAAACTTACCAAATATTGATTCAGTTACGCTAGCCAGATTAATTGATGGTATTTATTTCAAAACAAAAGCCATGTAACATCAGCCCTACTGAATATTAAATTTACTATCCCAGTCTTGGTTAATGTTTATTTCTAAAATCAAAACAATAAAAAAACCAGCGGTATTCAACAGATCATCAATGGGTTGGTTTTTTTTAATTTCATTAAAATTTCGTGGTGCCGTTAAAAAAACGTGAAACAAATACGCGCGTTCTCTGGTCCTGGAAGGATTTTCCGGTTTATAAATATAACGGAAACCTCTTCGCCGCGAACCTTGCTAGATCACTCATTCTCATTTTTTCGGCAACGTATAGCTCAAAAATAACTCAATTACTTTCCCAGACTTATGGTATATATTGATATAAAGATGTTTTTAAATTGGGCCCACTGAACAAAATGTTTATTGTTGGAATGTGTTTTGTATCGCAGTAAAACACTGTTCTGCAGTGAATTGTACGTGACATCACATATTATTCATTTTACACAATATTCTGACAAAACATATTCAGTAAAACAAATGTGTGCATCTGTTTAACTGAAATGAAACAAAAAAACTATTCTGTAATAAAGCACATGACGCAAAAAACGATATGCCATAAGGAGGCAAATGAATTTATGGAAACACATTTTTTCAAATTCTTATTTCATTTCAAAGATGGGTATACCTATGTTACTTTTCCTGATAGTTTCTTTTTTCATGGTCACGTTAAATACACATTTTTCAAGGACAAACTATAAAAGACACTTTTATAAAACAATGTTAATGCATATTCTTTTTGACGTTTAATACGTTAAATAATGTTCATATTCAGTATTTTGCAGTGATAATGCCTGTTTAAGTCAGATTAAAAGACAATGAGCAAGTTGCGTTCAACATATAAGGGTTGGGACAGGGCTTTTTAGTGGGGTTGAGTCAGGCCATCACCCACTGAATATGTAACACACATTTTTTTGACAACAACGTTGTTATATAATTAAAGCAAATGCCCTGTTAAACAAATAAATTTACTTTTAAAAACATAACTCCATATAAATTTGAGCTGTAAAAATGTGCATATATATCCGTACATGGATTTGACCGATACAATGAGAAAGAGTGAGTCTAGTCAAAATAGCGCCGCACGTTTGTGGGTCAATCTAATTTTAGATCAGTGTTTACAAAATAAAGCGTTTGAAACGTTTTCTTATATATTGCAAAATAAATATGCTATTATAATTCTATAGTGACGTGTCATTTTGTGAGAAACGTACCAATAATCTGATTTAATGTAACTTGATATGTATTTTATTTTTTAAATCCTTTGCTGAAATTTTATTTTCAAATGTTCATTTCAACAAAGACTGGGATAGGAGCTTTAAACTTAAAATCTTAATAAGCGGTCCAATAAGCAATGTCACTATTGGACCGGGGCCGAAAGTGTTTTTTTATTGGCCCTGTTTTAATACAATATGATTGGCATACAATAAATAAAAGTTATGTAACTTTTAATTTAATAAGAGACTTGATATTGGCACTGTTATTTGTCCTCGTTACATTAATATTAACTTCGGCCTCGGGCTAATTGACTATGCTCGGACAAATAACAGTGCCAATCTCTTATTTAATAACATATATGAGATACTTCGAATGCCTTTTAAGCAACATGTAAACACTCTTATTACATACCTTACTATAAATAGTAACAAATTAACGTTGAAAAAAACAATACCGGATTTTAAATGCCAGTCATATGAAAATGGTGTGCCAAATACGGGTTTTTCACTCACGGGAAGGCCGTATTGGCACACGATCGATTACACGCGTCGATGTTTAAGACTGCTTTTAAGCAGTTCTCGTTCAATAAAAATCTCACAAAGAAATAGGATAAAAATAAACTTACATAAACATACCTTCTTATTAACTTCTTGTATTTTAAAATTCACAAAATGCAATTATTACAGATAAATGTAACATTTTCTTCTCAACAGTAAGTTTGAAAACAACTCTTTAAATGACGTCCTTATATGTGAAGTCATTTGGCGGGTATAAGCATCCTAAGAAAAGAAAATGTATACTAGTCCTATCTACGGGAAATATTTATTATCTCCCTTTTCAGTTAAAGCGTGTTTTTGTTATTTAAGGTATGACCTTCTTAATGGACTATGAAGGATACACATTTGTATTTTTTATCAAAAAAAATATACAAGTTTTTTTCATTAAAATGTGATATATATTATGCTTTTACTTTTCAACCGTCGAAAAATCTTTTTAAAATGCAAGTAACCTATATTTGCTTAAATTAAATTAAAGGGATGTAATTTTACACCTTTTTACCTTCCTTAAATATGAATACAAAGAAAATTTTCAATGTTGTTTATAAAATCAAAAATCCAAAAACTGAGAAAACTTGTGCGGTGGATCGTCTTAAAATTGCATATATTTAAATAAAAAAAAGTTTATAAAATCTTTTCCTAGCTGCAAATGTGTGAATCCATTAGGAAGGTCATACCTTAAAAGTTTTTGAAATCCTCCAAAGATATGTAATGAAAATGGTTACAACACGGTTATGGTATGCCGCGGGCCCGTATTGGCACACCCTCGGAGGAATTAGCCCTTGGGCCAATACTGCCGAAGGTGTGCAAATACAGGCTCTTGTCAAAACATAGCCGTGTTATAACCTATAAGTATTACTCGAACATTAACAAAATGATCATTAAATAACTAAGCACGTACTGCTGAACTATCCCTGTATTGACACAGTGACATGTTTAAACGTCAGGTTTAATCAAAATTCCTGAAAAATGGCCAACATCAGAGTGCAAGTATAAGTGGTAAGGCTGAGAGCAGCCACCAACCTGAACCCGGTCACCGCTGTTTAGGTGGAAACCTGCTGCTGCTGACATGGTGAAGGTCGCTGGCAATGGGTTCTGCTCGTAGTGTTGCATAATAATCTTGTTACTCCCGTTTATCACCAGATAACAATATGTCTGCCCAGCATTGACATTATAGGCTTTCGAAATTGATGCTGTGGTAATAACCAGGAATTCGGCATGTAAACACGCCAGTGCTGGAGTTGTAGTCGTTGTCTAGATTTGTTATGACGTTATAAAATCTGAGGGTGTTGGTGTCGGACACATCTACGCTATAGGCAGTGAACAGAGCCGAACCTGAAAATGCATATGTATAAAACAATTTGATTAAATGAAATAAAATAAGAACATAAGAAAACACAAATAAAATGAGTAATTTAACTAAATGAAACACTGAAGAAATAAGAAAATGAAATGGGAAAAGAGTTGTTTTAATTATGTTGTAAATATGTTTGAATATGCAAAATAATGAAACATTTTCTACTGACTTACATGCACTATCTGTGCACACTTTGTAATCTTTGCTTTCACCCGGGCAACTGTTATTTAGGACGGATACGGCCGGGTTCTGGCAAGTTCGTGTCCTAGATTGTGTCCCAGTTCCGCATGTTGAACTGCATCCACTCCAGCCTGACCAAGACGTCCACCCGATGTCACCTGGGGTTTATTTGATGCTTTTTGATTTGACATAGTTAAGTAATTGAACAAGTCACAATAGGGCTGTCTTTAAACATTTTTCAGTATTCCAGGTAAACAAATTTAATCTAAGCGTAACTAGTACCTAGTACATAAGTCTACCTATATTTTGTGAACTGTTCACGCCCGTAGGACATTGTTTTTGTTAATGGACGATGCACACCATAAATGTATTAAGTAATGTATCTCTGATGTCGCTAGGGGATGTCATGTTTTAAATTTTGTTTTTAAAGAAAATAATAAGGTCAAAGATCAAATAAGTATAACATTTTAAGATGATCCACCGCACCGCTTCTCTCAGTTTGTTTTTTTAACTTGATAATCAAGATTGAACATTTTCATTTTGTTCATATTTAAGGGACACATAACACATATAGCATTTTAATGAGGAAATTTTTGTTTATATTTTAATACAAATGTGTATCCTTTGGAGTCCATTAAACAACTATTACCTTAAGATCTTATAATAGAATGTAGCATATGGTATATAATAACCAATACAACATGGTTAAACTTCAACTTAAAGCCTTACAAGAAACATCTGTGCAGGTTCTGTAGTCTTTGCTTTCACCCGGGCAACTGTCATTCAGGATCGACACGGCCGGGTTCTGGCAAGTTCTTGTCCTAGATTGTGACCCCTGGCCGCATGTTGAACTGCATCCACACCAAACTGACCAAGACTTCCACCCAATGGCACCTACAGAAAAGCTAACACAATTTAACACAACGTTTGTATTAAATATATTTTACCCAATATGTGTATACGACTAGTATTAGTTAAAGCGGCTGTCCTCCAGATGCTCAAATCGTAAAATAAATAAAATAAATATTAACATTATCGGTAAATACTTGTTTTGTTTTGTTCAGTGGACTTATCCATTTTGACTGACCCATAAATTTTAGTAAGAAAGTTGACAGAATCGTTGGTAAAACATCCTTACAAACGCAGTAGCCGTTAAAAATAGAAAGGATAATTTTTTCAACAAAGTCATGTGTTACAACAATTGCTGTTTCCGGGTTGCCAGTCAAAACGGCCCCACTCGAAAACGGCCCCAGTCCAAAACGGCCCCACTTTCGGTCAAAACGGCCCCAAACGATAACAAAAATCGGTTAAAACGGCCCCATAAGAGGATGTCATGGTAAAGTCTGGGTGTGAAAGTTAACACATCTTAAGTATGACAATTAATGATGGCTAATTACGTGTGAAAGTTCAATTATACATGTACTTAAGGTTTGACGTGGTGATCAATGGATAGTTTATTATGTGTGAAAGTTGACACTTTTATCTATCATTGAAAAGGAAGATCATTGTACATATTTATACATGTATTTATTTAACACGGACGACGTCCATCGCCTCTCGCTGGCAGCGGCTGCAGGTAAATGCTAGGTCCTCCAGACCTTTGGCGATAAAGCGGTACTGGTCCTGGGTTATTCCTTTTTTGAACAACACAAACATTTACAATTGAACATAACGTACATTTTGTTTATTTAATTTAATGTCCATCATATATTCATCATTTAAACAGTAAACAATGCATTGCATCTTAAATACTCCTCATTTATATGAACAGTTTGACATATTTTAACATCTCCTGTGCACTGACTGGTATGTTACTCAAGTTCATATGGAAACACAAGAAAACGTAAAGTAACTTTTAGTTAATTTTGGCAATCATCAGCATCATGACTTATTTACTTAACCAGTCTCGCAGAGCCGACGCTGCCGCTCATTGCAGTGGTCACAGCAGATCGCCTGCTGCCGCTATCTGACCTCTGCAGAGCAGAATGTACACAAGTACATCCTCGATCAATCTGTAGCTTAATTTAACACTATTAAAAATAGTCCGATTTAGAAATCTTATTAATCTTACACAAAATCTCACTAGTCCAAACATCAACAAAATCACTTTTACAAATATACACACATTGACAAGGCAATGAAAGAAATGTTATGTTTAACAAAAAAGGAATATATTTATTTAAAAACTACTCTAAATCCACAGTTTGTCAAAAGTGTGTCATATTTAACGGACACACCTCCTCTTTAATACAATAACGCGATCGCCGACAATTAACATTAAAGAAATCAATTATTGTTTCATTTTTTTTCACACTTCTTTCTTTGATGTTAGATGATCAAATAGAGACACGTGTTTTTCTTTCTTAGATATGTTTAATCTATTTAATTTGATAAAAAAACATGTTAATTATAGCAAATACATTAATATAATTTATATCTACAAAACAATAACAACAAACTTGTAACCATTTAAAGCTAAACGCCTTCCCATGAAAAAAAGAATATGTAAACAAAACAACAACAAAATGATTTTTTTTCATTAAAATAGCATCAAATAAATAAAAGACCAGACAAAACCTGCTTCTTTCTACGTGTATAATCCTGAAGTTAAATCATTAAGATTGATGGAAAATTCACATAATACAACATTGACTTTTCTGTTTGGGCCGTTTTGACCGACGAATTTTTAATATGGGGCCGTTTTAACCGAAAATTGAGGCCGTTTTGCACTGGGGCCGTTTTCGATTGGGGCCGTTTTCGATTGGGGCCGTTTTGACTGGCAACCCTGTTTTCGCACTTGCGCAGTTCGTATCTAGTTCGGTCAGGTCAAAGTATCCCAAATCCTAGCCAGGGCGGGCGCTAGATGTTCCCATCTTGTGTTCTTTAAACTTGCAAATGTTATAGATTATGACCCTTTCTTTTTTTCTCATGTATAGTGTCATATCAGAAAATTCCTTGGTCATATTGAAAAATGGTGTCAAACATTGTAGTTTTACAATAGTATAAAGTCGGTAATGATTTAGGCAACCCTAACCTTCACGTCACGTGGTACTTGAAATAACCCGGATTAAGGACTACCGTACTATCTATGTAAAGAAGGTATATCCCGATGGCAGAAACGCGAATTGTCTGTTTTCTAAGCAAATCAGTGAACATATGTAGGTTTTAAGCGATATTTTGATTTAAATCAACTATTATATGTATATGAAGAGATATTTTAGCATATTTGCACAATTCATGATTTTCTAGTATAATCTGGAAGACAGTGGCTTTAAATGAATATTATGAAACATTAACAAAACATGTCTTTACATTTCATTAATAATTGAGTGAAAACAATGCAAGTGTACTTGCATTGGTAATTCGAACAAATCCCATAGGCGAGGCTCTCTCCAAAGCAAGGGTTTCCGTCCTTGGACGGCCAGGGTGAGTCACATGCGCGATCCCTACGCCGTAGACCGATTCCGCACGAGGAGCTGCATGTGCCCCAATTGCCCCAAACGCCCCAGCCTCCGTGGACTGCAGTTAAAAATAAGACACGGACATAACGTAGAGTACACTTTATATAACAGTTTAAGGATAAAACGCAGATATTAATCAGTATGCTTGACACATAAAAAGTCTTTTTTGAATTTAACTTGAATACATTTGGAAAATATAGCTGTCGCTAACTAGAAAATAACTACTTTTCTAATTATTCCAATAGTCGTTAATAGGACACGATTTCATTTGACATTATTGCTTCGAAAATTTGAGCTCAATTGATTACCAGGACATGGATTCATTAAACAGGTGCTTGTTTTTTTTGCTTTGGCCCCGGGCAATCATCTCCTCTGTTAGCGGGTGGGGGATTGTCACAGGTTCTGGTGCGTGTTCTCATACCGTCGCCACAGGTAACAAAGCACGTGCCCCACGATCCCCAGATGGACCACCCGCCGTCGACTGAAAAGTATATATACATATAACTGGTCCACGTGTTGGTCAATGTGATATAATATCCCTTCCATGTTTTCATTACTAAACACAATTTAAATTATGGAATATATTGTCCATTTATTGCCGGGGTATGTCATTAAATCATATAGTTACAAACATGTTGTTTTAGCTACTGCAATTGCGTACGGTTCTACACAGTACGGGACCTACAATCTGAGCATTGATGTAGTATAAATGAGCAAGTAAAACGAGTGCGCAAATATTTTCATGTTTTAATGACCTTTTTGTGTTGCATGACAAAAATATATTTTCAATGCCAAGATGCTCTACGAAATAATATACATATTTTGCCACTGCGTATCTGTCCTTTGCGTTCTGCATTTGTCATTTAACATCTATAAATACAATGTACTAAACCTGAAAACGTTTCGCCCTCAGCAAACTAATTTTACTGTAAAATAACATAACTTCATCCTTACCGACGTCACATAGGTTGCAGTACTTTCTACACAACTTCTTTGCTCGATAAAAATCGACGTTACATATGTCGAAAACGTCGCAACCTGAATGAGCGTCCGAGCACGGTGCTGAAATGTTGATATTTGCAATGATATGCGCTATTGGGTGCATTTTACAACATAATAGTTTGGGCTTGAATTGCTGAGTTTATTTGCATTTGTGTTATTCTTTTGAAAATATTAAATATTAATAAATGTTTTGGTAACTGCATGCATCATAATGTAATTTTGTGTTAATTAAACATTATAATATATTAGTTTAGTATTATTTAAACACCAGTAATACTAGTTTCGTATTATTTGTATATTTTAAACAAGTATTTTATAATTGCACTATACGAACCGTCAGTTGAATTCGGAGCCAGGAGAAACCTTTTAACAAACGAAATTGTATAGTAATATAATTTGCTTTTAATTTTGAAGACAATATGTAGGCTATGAATTACTTACTGTATTGAAGTATTTAGTTAAAGATATATGTAGCTGCTAAATGCAATTGAATATTTTACGCTGATTTCGAAACTGATTAGACAATACACCTCTCAGGGAAGTTAGTAAACCTACGAAGTACTTTCGTAGACAAAGGTGTCTTGCTGCTTCACAATCAGAATTGCGTCCTGCTAATAAAAGTTAACTAGCATATTTAATTCACAGGTACCTGGCGAATGACTATGACATAGTTATGTGATCAAAATTGTGGTCAGATCGAACAAATAAATCCGGAATGTGCAAACCGCCTCTTTAACGACCTTAACTAAACACCAACGTGATAACCGCTTGGACACCTCCACTGATAACAAACACCTATTGAATCTTTTGCTTGGGGAAATCGCATCTTACAGAACATTATAAACTATAATTTTGAACCATCAAATATTGTCTTTGACAAATAATATCCATTTCAATTGTTTGTGAAATGTAACATCGGTATTCTACAAGTACTCCTTTAAACCGCAGTCAATATTTAAATCATTACTAATTTTATCAGGTCCTGATGTTTGCATTAAAACAATTTCATAATTATCTACTTAAGCTGTGTATCCTCTGCAATTCGTTGTCTGCGCATATGCAAGGCGGATTAGTGCACGTCTTTGTATGCGGAAGGTTGCGTGTGTGTACCAGGTTTAAAACCAATTATGTTTTTTATTGCATTTGTTATTTTTGCCTTGCAAAAGATAGTTCAATTTTCATGAACAAAATAATAAAAATCCATAAATGACATCAAGCAAAATACTGATTTATTAAAAACCAAAAAGTTCAAATATCGCATGTTAGCATCATAATGTAACTACACTGTATGTTAGTTATGACTAGTCATTTCTCTAGTCAAGTACGAGTTAGTTATCTCGTAGTTAAGGGCACATCTATTTTGAATAAAGTATTCTAAACCAACTGAGCATTCTACTTTTTCGTTTTAACGCATTTGAACACCTAAATAGTACTTAAACTGATGATAAGAGAAAGCCCTCAACACAGATATAGTTATGTATACAATACAAAAAGATATAGCTTACCGGTAACAATCCCCAACTCACACAACACAAGAATCAAGTACACTTTCACAAGCATTGTCCACTAATCAAATAATAAATATTGAACCCTATAAAGGCAACTTTACCATGGGCACAGTTGCCGTATTGTTATAAGCACACCCAGATTAGCATGCCGTTTACGGAATGCAACGTAAGGACATACAGATCATAATAATCAAGTCAACTGCAGTAAGTCCGTGACTTGCCGATGTTTCACAAACCAATAACAAAATCACAAACCCACCCTCATATATTTTGTATGTTGGGGCATGAACTGAACATTGTTATAAATCAAGGACTTATCAAATAAAATTCCATTTCAGATGATCTATTTCAAGGATACCTTAATATTTGATTAGACAATGATATATAGTTGTTGAAGATAAGGTGGTATGCTTTTCTTTTAACAAGCGTCGCTTGACCTCAAACTTAGTGCAAAAATCTTGAACCAGACATTGATAATCGTTTTATCAGAGGACACCAAGGAGTTCTTTGTAAATATATCGTCAGACTGGTTAATTTGTTTGTTCAACAAAGATAATAATGCCGTGGTTGCCCCTGTTGTGGCTTTAAGAGAATACTAGCTATTCACTTCTTCGTATGATAAATGAGCACGTTTAAAGCTCCTATACCAGCCTTTGTGGATTTCAATTCCCAAGATTACAAATAAATCAAAGTAAACAGCAGTGTTTCACAGATAATCATTATCAATATGATAAGCCTTTGATTTTCATTGAAATTCATCGTTGTCGTTAGAAACATGTGAAACATATACGCGCGTCCTCTGGTCCTGGGAGGATCTTCCGGTTTAAAAATATAACGGAATTCCTTGCTAAAGTCAAAATAACGCCGCACGTTTATGAGACATTCTTATTTTAGATCATTGTTTACAAAATAAAGCGTTGGAACGGTTTAAATTTTGCGAAATAAATGTTTTTTGAAAAGTAAATGTGCTGTTACAATTCTATACTGACAGTTCTTTGAGTGAGAAACGTATCAATAATCTAGTTAAATGTAACTTGATAAACATGTTAGGTATTTAATTATTTGCTGACATTTTTTTTAAATGTTCATTTCCACCAAAACTGGGATAGGAGCTTAAATATCGAATGAATTAATTCATAATAAAATCAATATCATAAACCTAACTTGTAATCGCTTTGTAGCCTCAGTGTACTTCACTGACTGCTATATAATATATATAATTTCCGTGTCCGTAAACATACTCAATCTCCATGGATGCATAATGTCGCACATTTTCTAAAGAAGATCAACAACGATATATGACTTTATTTTCTGTCGACTCTATACAATGGGAAAATTATTAGTCGGTAGTTTGGTGTCTAGCTGGACACGGTTGGTATAAGCAAAGGTTGGCCAATCAAGGAGTCGCACCTCTGCGTGGCTATTTGGTCCTTACCTGATTTTGGAAGGTCCCTGCGTCAAATTTGGATGGTGTCAGTCCTCTTCTAGAAAAATAAAAAACTATGTTGTAATGGTCATGGTGTATAAGGTAGTATCTCTGTAACAAAGGCTTCTATTTCCCACAAGCAGGTGTCCTTCGCCCCTTAATCCAATTTGTAAGCAACTTATTAATCAGGTTTTTATATTGATATCGTTATTTGTTCTCGGTCAATCTCATTGACCTTAGTCCTCCAGAGCGACTATTATGTACATGTACTTCACCTCCATTGTTTAAACCCTACTTTCTTAACTAGTCACCAACACCGCTTTCACATTCATTTTGAACCTAAACTGAGGTCTTTCTTAGACAAACTGTTGATGACTTACTTATAAAACTCTAAGATGACCGTCGTCCATGCACGAATTTCAATACGGCTAAGTGTGAAAGTCATATTCTTAGTATATTTATAGTTTTGCTCGTCCACGACATGTATGTTGTTAACATTTGAACATGGAGTTCCGCTCATGCGCTAGAGGGCGTCAGTGGTGTGGGATCATTTATTACTCCTGACGAACGTCTTCAATAAAACAGAGGAAGTCGTTAGCTAAATGTGAGTTGCGAAACAAGACGTGAAATTGAGTGTTAATTCAAGCATGGCATTTATGAATACCTACATACTAGGAAAATGTTTAGATTTAAAACGATATGAATTTGTGTTTATTAAATATATTGAATATTTTTTATGAAATCGTATTAAATTAGATAAAACTGAATGAATAAAAGATGTGCAATACATGTGTTTTGGTCTTATAATAGTCTTCATACTTGTTTTAAACTAAACCATTGTGTATGTAAATAAATTTCTGTATAAGTGTAGTTTTCTTTCAAGTCGGTTTTATTAAGTTTTTTTATCTATAAATCTTTATACGGGCTTGTGTAACTAAATACGGACATGTTTGTAATGTTGTACAAAAACAGATGCATCATACGCAAATACAAACATAAAAATATAACTAAAATAATTTAGGAGCATATTAGGAAAGTATTTTAGCGTTTGTTATACATGTTATTGACAAAAAACTAATGACATTTTTATATTCTTTAAAACAGGTTGATATGAAACTATTTGAGCTCTGTGTGGTGCAAAAAGTAAAACCCTGCCATGACCAATACAATATGTTTAAGGTGGTGAGACATATTGAAATGCCCAAAGCAGCCCCCATTTTTCGTTCTCAAAAACTAGAGATGATATTAAAATGAAATAAGTAAAATACTGTGAGGTTACCTCAAAAGTACCAATTTTTATTAATAAAACATAAAATCAATTGTTAATTAACCATTAATAAGCCAAAACAATGGATTTCACGCGGGCCAGCAGATCTCAAAATCTAATAGGAGCGTACCTTTCACACTTAGGCATATAAAACTCCATGCACTAACCGAGGTAATTTTAGAGTTTTATGAGTGAAACATCAATAGTATGTCCAAAAATGAAAAGGTTAGAAAGTAGGACGTAAACAACAGTTTGAACAAGAGTACAAACTATATTGTTAGATTTATATTATGTAACAACGTAGGCTAAATGTGCCTATAAACTCACATGTCTGAATACAAGTACACCATAAAGTAACTAGAAATTACTTGCTTTTCCTCTAAGCTTTTGCATAACATAAATTAAACTTTTTATTCATTACCATTCGCTTCGTATCACATATCAAATAGAAGTTTTAAAGCATATTGCTAAAAATGTCAAAGACCTCAGGAAACGAAGCCTGTATAGAAAAGCAGCCATGGTTTTATTGAAGCTGTTCATCAATGGTTATAGAAGATGCCACCCCCATCGCAGAAGCAGAATTTTATGTTCATATATAAACAACATACAATTCTTGATCTCTGATGACTTACTTAAAAATATTACTACACAATGATGTAGTACGGGGCGACATTTTGCAGCCGCCATTCAAATAAGAAATTATCAGGTTTCATTCAACTGCGGAATGTACAGAATTCTTTATAAATACACTACACTGAAAATATTGATATATAAGTTCCTTATTAAAAATATTTAAATGATATTGAAATCGTAGATCAACGATTTTTGTTGATGTTTAATATAACACGAAACGTATGAAATGTCATTGTTGGCTTAATGTACATAGTACATTGTATTTCACAAACAATGCCATTGCTTGTTTTAGATATTATCATTTTAATATATACACATTTCGTGACGATTCTTCGCATAGAACTTTTATACTGTATGAGTGATTTGTAGTATATCATATCAAATTAATTACGGGAATTATTCATTCTCTAGATAAGCAAACGAAACTAAAAAATAAGTCAAAAGAAACCACTTTTACTTCAACTCGTCACTTCAGTATCCCTCAAGACCAACCTTGTGACCATATTGTTATATATTATGTTGTCAGTTATTGTTATCCTAAAAATATAATAAAAAGCAAACAGTGTTCCGTACAAAGAGGATAACATTCTGGCATCAATTGAAATTAACATGTCACAATATACGTGCTGATAGATGCCGTATATTATAAAGCATCACTACTGCAACTTTATTACAGTATTTAAAGGAAACGTTAAGGACATAAATTATACAGTAAATTTAATGCTTAAAGGCTACATCAATGTGTTGTCTAAGCAGAGTAAACAAATTTAGATTCGGTAAAGGACCTGTGTAAATAAACTGGATTTTTGTTGAAACGCTTTTATGTGGTTTCGTTTGATGTATGTATTATATGCATGCAGTACATGCGCGTTCTGTTAAAAGGGTCGTGTGTTATCGCATTTGCATTACAAATGAAACAATAAATCAAGGAATGCCACTCAGAAACGTCCATTAATAAGTTTAAATTAAATAAAGACTTTCGACAGAGAGTTTTATACTCGTTCTACCAACAGGATCAAATATAGTTAGACGCACAGTACGAGTGATTAACCAGGGTTTACATATATTTAGCAGTTATAAGAATGGGGACAGTGCATAAACCGAAAATGAATACTTTTGACCTGGTCATAGTGGTTGATGATATCGATGCTATAAAGGTATGGTCAGAACAAATAGAATGTGCATTAGCCGGACTAAAGCCAAAATACCACGTTGCGCGGTCAGGGATAAGTCATTTGGATCGCAACAGAATTTGTTTAAAAGCGACCAAGAAATTGTTATTTTTGCTTGATACAAAACACCGGACATTTGGCTCACAGATGATGAGCCAGTGGATCGAACATTTTTGCCGACGGAGGCCAAAAGACGTCCTGTGTGTACTGGTAGATTCTGTTTTCAATTTTGACTCTTGTTCTTCTGATATGGTAAAGAACGGAATGAGTGTTGTAAAAACGGACGTCATCGCCAACTTTCATTACTGGTGGCCGAAGATGGTGGAATTTCTATTCCTTCAAACAAAAGCTGCTCCAAAGGTCCTCAACTACTCGCTGGAAACTGTTCACACCCATGAAGATGAACCACTACCACGAAGGCTAACGCAATGTCTCGATGCTTTTGTAGATCCTGAAATGACCAGAGACAGTACAAAGTGTCAGACAGTTAAAGTTGTCGGTGCTACTGGTGAAGAGAACCCAGAAGCACGGGAAAACATGCATGTAGTGATAGCGTCTTTAGGAGTCGACCGGAGTGTATACGATCATTGTAACAGTGTACACACACGAGCTGATGTGTTACGGTGTGTTTTGTTCATCCTGATTGATTCAGGGATTGCCCCGTGCAGGCGGTTGTCAAGAAAAGAACTTGTGTGGCAAAATTGTAAATCACTACATGATTTTTCATCTCATGTTGTGAACAAAGTAAGGGACATAGATCCACTGATGTTCTTGTTATCTTCACTTGTATTTGTCATGAACTTACCCGCAGCGCTACTGGTGTTGTGTTATGCTTTTGTTCCATTCTTTGGTTTAATAATTTCTTTACATCTGGGAATTAAACCTAAAAACATTTATTTCATGATTGTTGCGGACGTTTTCTTTCTGGCGCCTTTTGTCATAATTGGCTTATTTGCATTGACAGACATCATCAATATTCACTTGTCAACCACGTGGATTATTGTATGTTTCTTTATATTACCATTAGCTTACATTGTAGGATGGGTAACGATTGTACACTACGTTGTAAGCAACAAAATCGACTGCGAGTACGGAATATGGTCGCTTCCTGGATACTTATGGAGTACAGACTACAAACTGCCAGTCTGTTGCATATGGCTTTACACACCCGCATTTTTATTCCACTGTATATTGGTTGCTGTGTTTTTCATAGTCATAGCTTATTCATTTAGCTACTTGATATTATTCACATGTATACTGCATGAAAATTCAGATAACCATATCATCTTCCAAATTAATTTCAATAAACACATATTAGCGTCAGAGGCTATCATCATCACAATTGTACTTATAAGCCTAGGATATGCTCCAGGTTATATTTTACCAGCAGGTTTTGTAGGTATGGTTTATTTTGTGTCAGGTACGCAATGTGAACTTTGGCAGAATTTCTCACAAAAATTCAGATGAATGTTGTATTGACATTATCAATGTGTACTGTCGTATTTCGTACAAGTATGTTTTACAATGTTGTTGTAAGAACTAAGTCATTTTGTATACTTGGCACGCGTCTTTTTACAATATGCTGTTGACATTTATAATTATAACCGCCAGTGTCAAACATTTACGCCAATGCATCATAATCATGTGCTCACTTAAAATAAAAGGGTTAACATTAACAACATCATAATTTGTTCACTTGAAATAAAGGGGTCAACATAAACAACATCATTATTTGCTTACTTGAAATAAAGGGATTAACATAAACTATATGATATATCAGTATGTAAATGTGTTCATCTGAAACAAAGTGTATAACAAAATAAACATCAGCATGTACTTACTTTAAAAAGGGGTAAACATTAACAACATCACCGTGTGCTCACTTAAATTAAAGGCGTGATCTTTAACCATATCGGTATGTACATGTGTTAGTGTGAAATAAATTGGTTAACATAATATGTAAAACATGAATACCATCATACATGATATAAAGGTGTAAACATGATTGTGATTCATCGTTATGTGCTTACTTAAAAAAATGTGTTAACATGGTCTACATCAGTGTTAACATGAGCAACATTATGTAGTGCTCAGTTGCTTAGGGTTAACATGCGCTACACTATTATGTGCTTATTAGGAATAAGATGTTAACATGTGCCATATTAGTCTGTGCTTATTAAACATTTTGTTAACATGAGATACATCATTGTGTGCTCACTTTAACAGAAGGGTTAACATTTTATTTTATTCTTAAGTTTATGTTTTACTTGGCAAAGGTAACTAGGATCGTATCTATCCTCTTTAACATGCGATTGTTTATAATTTTAGTTATTGTTTTACTTGACAAAGGAAAGACATAAGCACATCTGTTAGAAGTCGTGTTGTTTGTTCATTTCAAATCACATCAGTCTCTTAACCCAGAATGACAATGGCAATGACAATTTATTTATTTGCAAAAGTAATAACCAATATTTAGATAAATATAATTTCCAATATCTAAAAATAACTTTACACAGTGGTAGGCTCACAACAAATTTGGTTTTACAGTCATTGAAGATGTAGAAAGTAAAGCACGCTGATAAGCATAAATAGATCTAGCAAAGTACACAAGGGGTATATCCATATGAAAAGGAAAAAGTAATACAAAAAGTTCTGTCAACAATGTAATTAACAAACCATATCCATTCTAATAAATAAAAGTACCAATAGATAAACAATTAAATCATATACATCATCGTATGTCGCATTTTAAGCGTTGAAAAAGTAACTTTTTAATTAAAGACAATAAAACATTTAATACTTGTACGTTACTTTTATAGAACTTATCATACAACTTACCGAAAGACGTGGAGCAAATATCTTCACAGCAAGCTAGTTCTAAACTTAGAAGCAGAGTCTTAGTATCTAGCAAGTGCAAAACTAGATTAATCATTAGTGTCAGACATGATTTAAGCATATAAATATTTTGATATGAAGTTTGTTAATCAATAAGATACAATGTACATCTGCAAAGCGAGGGTGTCAAAATGAATGGGTCGACTTGGCAAACATGTCGTTTATTTTATTGAATGAAGCATTTCATTATTGTCCATTTAATATTTCTTCTTTTCTTTTATATTTCCTCAAATACACGTGTAACGGCTTAACGCTGTTGATATTGGTATTTTCTGATGTATCGATAATGTTGATTTGAAAAGTCCAAATATTGGACGGCTTAACAAACCTTTCTACAATTAGTTTATAGTATAGACTGATTTCATGTGCGAATGTCAATCTGATTTATTTTCTTTCTGTTTTGTCTGTAGTCTTTACTTAAGAACATTGATCGATTATTTGGCATGTTGTAAGTGTTTTTCTTTGGCCATTATATAAACAATTTCTGGAGACAAAATGCCTATATTCTCCGTTTGGTTCTTTTCGAATCTCGGAACTGACTTATATAGAGCGTTATACACCACTGTACTACAACTATTGTCCACAAATCGCCATTTTGAGTCTCGTTCTTGTTTAATCTTAAAATTCTATAGTATTTGATTAATGTTTTTAAATGTCTACAAGAGAACATTTGATAAAACAAACTACAAATAATATAAAAATAGTTTAACGACATTTAATAAGGTAATAAATATGTATTTACAAGAATTTAACTGTTAAAGTACTTTTCAAACGTTCCTTCAATGCGATTTATTTGCTTTACCCTCCTTGTGGCAGGCTTATTCTGTTATATGTAAACGATGTTGATTATTACAATTGTACCATAAAACACAAATTATCAATCACGTAATGACACTACCAGATAATAGTGGAAAAATCCCCATTTTAAAGTTACAAAGTATTCAGTGGTTAGTTGGGTTGTGTGCGTTACGTAGCCAGGACACAGTACGCAAACATATTATGTGTATTCACAGACCTCAACTTGAATATAGAAATTAAGTTTTAGTCATGAAACAAAACCAGTCATGTATACTCATATATATTGACAGAAATACCTTACCATTTTATCTGCAAAACGGGTTTGAAGTCCTCTCAACAAAAGGATAGATAACGAATAACGTAGATCAAATTACCGTGATTTATGTGTAATACATACACTATTATGTCAATTGAATTTCAAAAACATACGTCTTACGCTAACACTGTCTCGGTTTCTGTTTCTTTTTTTTCATTAAGCAGTTTTGTTTGTCTTGTACAGTGTATAGTATGCGTGTATTGCTTTACTAATACAACCACTTAAATAACCGGCGTGTATTAATTTATTAGTAACACGGATCCTTATCGAGACTTTGTTTGTTTATGATGATTCGCATAAAATAATAATATATAATTATTTTTCAAAATTAAAACCAGTAAAACAATGTAACATGCTTGATTCGTATCATAGTCTGCGAGTCAGTTATTGTCATATACAATTATTTTGAACGAATTATGATTTCTCCAATTAAGCAGATGCTTACTCGTTGATCAAACGAAATAACTGCAAAGATTACCCAATATTCTTCTACTTCCCTACGGATAATTTATAACCATTATAATGTCTATACTGTGAATGTTTATCCTTTGATGTTGTTCTGGTCAAGAATTCCATTCTCAATGGCCAGTGACGTCCTACAAACAGGAACTAACAACGTGTTAGTATCTTACCTATATGTTGCATGTTATGTTGTTATTCGTTTTATTGGGATCTGTTGTCTAATAGATTACGCATAACCAAACAGTTGTTGTACACTTATTATACCAGTGGATGTAATGAAATTTAGAAGTGTCGTACACTGTTCTGATGTATGCCGTTTTATTTATGGGATACCTATTGTGCTATAAATGTATTAAAGTATTTAGAAAATAATAACGATAAGTATATAACTTAAGTATTTACGATAAAATGTCTAACTATACTTCAAAATTTATTGCGACTGTTAACTAAATGTGGATTTGGTAATGTCCATTAAAATCAACTTGATCAAAATAATCAGCGGAAATAGGTTAACACGCGTTTAATTTTACACATATAATTATGGGAACAGTGCACAAACCGAATAGGAACAATTTCGACTTGGTTATAGTCGTGGATGATATTGATGCTATAAAGGTTTGGTCAGAACAAATAGAATGTGCATTGGCCGGGTTACAACCGAAATACCATGTCGCGTGTTCCGGAATTTGTCATCTAGATCGCAACAGAAATCGTTTAAAATCGACAAAGAAGCTGTTGTTTATTATTGACACAAAATATATTGCATCACACTCCCAAACGATGACACAATGAATTCAACATGTTCACCGTCGTAGGCCAAATGCTGGAATGTGTTTGTTGGTCGACTCCAAACCCGACGACATGGAAAACCGTTTTGGGAATGTGTTAAACGGTAAGTGTTTGCTGTTACAATCGATAACATCGCTAACTTTCATACCTGTTGGCCAAGAATGATTGGATTTTTATTCGACTGCTCGCGGAAAATGCTGCGATACTCTTTAGCAAATGAAAACATGCATAAAGATGATACTCTGCCGCAAAAACTAAATCAGTGCCTTGAAGCTTTCGTCGGTTTTCAAGAATCATGTCGCAGCACAAAGACCCAAACTGTGAAACTTATGGGAGGTGATGCTAGTGGACCGAGAAAAGAGATAGACTCTCTACACATTGTTCTGGCATCGGTGATACACGATCGGAGTGATTTGTCGTCATGTAACAGTGTACACATGAGAGCAGAACGGTTACGATGTGTTTTGTTTATCCTGATTGATGCGGGAATTGTTCCATTGAAACGTTTTACTCGGCAAGAAATTATGAGTCAAACATGCCAATCACTCCGTGCTAGTGCATCTCAGTTTGTGACCAGGATAAGGGACACCGATCCACTGATGATTTTGCTATCGGCGCTTGTATTTTGTTTAAATTCGCCCTTATTTTGGTCTATGCTTACATCCCTACTGGTGCATTGCCAGTATTTCCACATTGGATAGGCCGACCGGACTCTATATTGTATGTGATAAACATGATTGTATGCAATGTTCTATTCTATGTCCCCTTTGTCATAGTTGGTTCATTGACATTGAGAGAAACCATTAACCTGCCCATATCAAGCACATGGATAGTTGTTTGCCTCATTATCTTGCCGTTTATCTATTTTATTGGGTGGGCAACGATAGTCCATTACTCTTTGTCCAATCCGGACTGTAAACGCGGAATTTGGTCTCTACCTGAGCACATATGGAGTACAGACTTTAAACTGTCAAACTTTTGTTATTGCCTATTTATTCATGTACTTGTAATACACTTATAATTGATGGGAATGTTTATTTGTGTCGTTTTCTTTACTTGTCATCCTTTGTATATCCACTGTATTAAAGACAAGCTATATGGAGAAGAAATAGAAGCAATTGACCTTTCTTAAACGTGTTTTGATAAGCATATATTGGCGATAGAGCCAATACTTTTCAGCTTTATATTTCTAGGTGTAGGGTTCTCCCCGTACTATGTTGTACCAGCGTGCATTGTGTGATGTGTTTATTTTGTAGCATTTACTTTACTAGACAATTATGACAACTTAGGTCAATGAGAAAGGACATAAGACAATTTTTAGTGAGTTTCAATTATTATATATATAAACAAACTAAAGTAGGCTGAAATGAGAAGCGTCGAAACGAGAACATATTTACATTTTGGTTGTAGTAATCATTTTATAATGTCCAGAAGACACACTTACGTTTGTCTGTTCATTCTGCTAATATATATACGCTGACACGCTACATTTCTTTCTTTCTTTCTGTTTTGTTATTAAAATGTAAGCTATCTGCATCTACGTAGAATTGTTCACGGCTTAAAGTATTGAAGATGCTAGGTCTGTATCTTTTAGGTCAGAATTATTTACATCTTACATTTTAACCATATTTAAGCAGCGAAACCTACTCCCGTAAATATGAGAAACCGCCAAATATAGTTATTCATGCATGTAAAATATTACAGAAAAAATGAATTTGTTGAAAATGTCTGGCCCGCAAATTTGGCTTTGTCTATTTACGTTTTAACCCATCGCGTCGAAAGAGTTAAATAGCTTGACTACAATCGATACTCTCAGTTGACTCGGTGGTGCAGTGGTAACGCATCCGCTTTGGGTGCAAGAGGACCCGGGTTCAACCCCCGGCTCCTGCAAGGTTTTTTATGTTTGATTTTTTGTTTTGTTGTTGTTGTGTTTTTCCTTTTTTG
>Ga0224511_10000299_pt1 | contig 21678 bp, 15 predicted proteins | sample SF_May12_sed_USG_2_FD_169988 | JGI IMG/M metagenome (GOLD analysis project Ga0224511, IMG submission 169988) | Sediment microbial communities from San Francisco Bay, California, United States - SF_May12_sed_USGS_8_1 | ecosystem: Environmental > Aquatic > Marine > Sediment | place: USA...
GAAGGCTGGAGTTCAATGCGCCCTTGATGGTGGAGCTTAAAATCGGCGTCTCTGCGTTGAACGACAAGCTTAATGACGGGACCGAAAAAACAGCCACCGGCGCCGACCTGCAACTGAACATAAGCGCGCTGAAGATTCAGGCGGAATACGCCACGGCGGATATGAAGCCTGGCGAAGGACAAACCTACGGGATGCAAGGATATTACGTCCAGGCGCTGACAAACCTTGGCATGTGGACTTTTTTCGGGCGATATGATTACTTCAACGAAAATGACACCATTGCCGATAATGGGGTGTTTGTGAGCACTGGTGGCCTTAATTACCATTGGACTCCCACTGTGGTGTCCAAGATAGAGGCCAATTATTTCGATTATCAAAACGAGGAGGTCAGTGTGGATCACACTGTCTGGATCCTCAGCCTGTCGGTGTTTTTCTAAGTGAGGCTTGGGATCTGGGTGAATAAGATGAAATCGCCAGGCTATGGCATTGAGGAAGTGGGCAAAAGGCGTGTCGGCGTCCATCCTGGCCTTTGGCTTGTCGCTTTGCTCATTTTCGCGGTGTTGATATTCGCCAGCGAAAGCGTCGCCGGCGAAGGTGTGGCGATTATTGTCCATAAGGATAGCAAGGTGGACACCTTGAGCGTGGAGGATCTGCGCAGGTATTATTCGGATATATTGGTCACATGGCCCGATGGCGAGAAGGTGAAGATATTCGACCTTCCCATGGATGATTCCACTCGCCAGGTATTCTCCGCCAAGGTGCTGGGCAAGGCGCCCCAGGATGTGACCATGGACTGGGCCAGCAAACGGATTACAAATACGGCGAAGAATCCCCCGACTATCCTAAAATCACAATTGCTTATGCTATCCAAGGTGGGCCAGAGCCCCAATACCCTTGGGTATATATCCGAGGAGCGGGTGGATAAGCAAAAAGTCAAGGTTGTGCTTGTAATCAAGTGACTGAGGTTCACCCGCCTTCAAAGGGCAATTTCGAGTTGGTTTTATGAAGCTCAGGATTCTGGGTAATATCAGGATACAGACCAGGCTGTTTGTCGTCCTGGGCATGCTTGTGCTTCTCCCCATTATCTCCACCTATGTCGGCCAGTCGGCCCTTGCCCGGATCTATCTGAGCATGGACCGGATCACCGGCCACTACTACCCCTTGGCCGAAGCCGCCATGGAGATGAAGTTCGCCATTCTGGAAGTCCAGAATCATTTCACCCGCAACGCATTGTCCATGACAAAGGATGATGACCTGGTGGATGTGAAAAAATGGCAGACCCATTTTAAGCGTTATGCGGATACGGCCATGGGCCTGTCGGTGGGAGTGAATGAAAAAAAGGAGATAGAGTCCATTATCGTCGACTTCGACAAGTTCTTCAAGATGGCGGAGCTGATGCTGCTGGTCTATATCGAAAGAGGGGGGGAGGAAGGCGCTGGCATCAAGGTGGATGTGGACGCGTTCGTGAAAGTGCTCCGGGGCAGGATAGACAAACTGGTGGCCAACAACAAAAGCGAACTTGTCAAGATCATGGCGGACACGGGGCTGGAAGTTAGCGATGTGGAGAAGACCACACTGTTCATATCCATTCTTGTGGCCCTGGCCACGGTGATCCTGGCCTACCTGCTGGCCAATTCCATAACCAGCCCGCTTAAAAGGATTGTGGACAGGCTGCGCAGCATCGCCAAAGACGAGGTGGCCGATCTTTCCAAAAGCGTGGAAGTGGAGACTTCCGATGAGATTTCGGACGTGGGAAACCTGTTCAACGAATTCGTCCACAAGGTGCGCAAGATTGTGACCCAGCTGGGCTCCATGGCAGAACACCTGGCCTCCGCCACCACCCAGCTTTCCACCACTACGGAAAGATTTTCCAAACAGGCCAACAGCCAGTCATTTGAAGTGGCGAAAATATACAACTCCGTCGAAGAGGTGAACACCGCCATCACGGCCATCGCCAAGAGCGCGGCGGATGTGGCCATGACCTCCGAGGAGACCCGCAAACAGGCGATGAGCGGCGGGGATATTATCAAGCAAAGTTCCGAGGCCATCGGCAAGTTGTCCGACTATTCCACAAAGATAGGGCGCATCTTGCAGGTGATCGAGGATATCGCCAAAAAGACCGACCTTCTGGCCATAAACGCCGCCATAGAGGCCGCCAACGCCGGGGAGCAGGGGCGCGGTTTTGCCGTGGTGGCCGAGGAGGTGCGCAAGCTGGCGGAGAGGACCACGAAAGCCACTGGGGAAATAGGCGGCATAATCCAGGATATCCAGGCCTTCACATCGGAAGCGGTGGATTCCATGCACGGATCCGGCGATGCCATGAACAAGATAATATACGATACGGCCAGGGTTAACGAGATGGTGGATCATATCGCCGCCGCCACGGAAAAGCAGTCGGGAATAACCAACATAATGTTCGCCAATATCAAGACCGTTAACCAGCTCAGCGAAGGATTCGCCTATCAGTCCGATGAGACGAAGAAGGTGGCCCTCGAGATTAATGACGAGATTTATAAGCTTCAGTCGGTGGTAGATCAATTTAAGGTATGAGGGTTTTTGCCGAGTCTCCCCCGGGTGTCTTGGTGTCTTCGCTTCAGGCCAAAAAGGCTTTTATGGATTATCCAATACAAACCCTGCGTTATTATCGCCAGGTGGCGCCCATTTGCCCTGTTTGCGCCCCATCCGCGGCGCAAGGCGCTCTGTTGGCTATAGGAGGTTGAAATGGCCAGCGACAAAGAACTGGCGATATATAAAAATATCCTGGAAAACATGAGCGATGGTGTTATCACCATCAGTCTCGACGGGAGCCTGGTGGTGTATAACAACGCCGCGCGTCAGATACTGGGCGTGGAACCGGAAGAAGGCGCCGGCGATCTTACTTTCGACGAGTTGTTCGGCCCCCATGAGTCGGAGGAGAACGAGGCGTTTTTCGACAGCATAATAAAGGCCACGTATTCCATCAACACAGTCAACAACCGCCTGGTGGATTTCCATAACGTGGAGCAGGACAGGACGGCCCGCCTTTCCATGGCCACATCGTTTCTGCAAAGTGGCCCGGAGGGGGAGCGGGAAACCATCGGGGTGATCGCGGTGTTCAGGGATGTCACGGAGCTCAACGAGCTGCAGGATTCCTTGAGCGCCCTGCGGGAAATCGAAAAGCTAAACGATGAGCTGGGGAAAAGGAACCAGTTCATCCGCCAGGCCTTCGGCAAATATATGTCCGACGAGGTGGTGGACAAGCTTTTGGAGTCACCCGAGGGGATGGAGATGGGGGGCGAGGTGAAGAAGGTGACGGTGGTGATGACCGATATCCGCGGTTTCACCTCCCTGTCGGAGCGGATAAGCCCAGAAGTGGTGCTGGATATGCTGAACCGGTATTTCGAGGCGATGACCGAGGTCATATTCAAATATAACGGAACCATAAACAAGTTTATAGGTGACGCCATAATGATCCTGTTCGGGGCCCCCAACGAGCGGGAGGATGACGCCCAGAGGGCTGTGGCCTGTTCTCTGGAGATGCAGCTTGCCATGGGTGGGGTTAACGAAGAGAACAGAAAAAGAAACCTGCCGGAACTTGAAATGGGGATCGGGATCAACACCGACAAGGTGGTGGCTGGAAACATGGGATCCACCAGAAGAAGCGAATATGGAGTCATCGGAAGCGGCGTGAACATGGCCTCCCGCATAGAATCTTTGACCACAGGGGGGCAGATCCTCATCTCCAGTTCCACCCTGGAGGAAGTGGGTGAGAACGTAATCGTGGGCGCATCCTTCGACGCCCCGTTCAAGGGATTCGAGGAAACGGTGCAGGTGCACGAGATCATGGGAATGGGCGAGCCATACAATGTGTCGATCCCGATTGTGGATGACGCCATGATACCCCTTTTGGACCCCGCGCCTATCCTCTATTCCTCCCTGGAGGGGAAGATATCCGCCGGGGATATGAACCAGGGATTGATAACCATGGTTTCAAACCGCTCCGCGGTGATCGTCTTCCAGCAGGAGATGGAGAACCTGGCCAACCTCAAATTCGAGATCGAGGTGGTGAGCAAGCATGGAAGTATGAAAAGATCGTTTTATGGCAAGGTGATGAAGAATTACGAGAGGGATGAGGGGGGATTCGTTGTCCGTTTCACCGCCATCGCCGATGATATCAAGAAGAACCTCATGTCACTGGCTCTGGACCAACCACCCGGGGATAAATAGACAAGCGGATCCTCCCCCGCAAGATTGGGCGCAGAGTGGAACTATGGCGCTATCCTGCATGTGTTGGATTGGGTGATTTTGAAAGAAATCCGTACAACAGGCGAAGATAAGCCCACCATGGCGCTAACCACAGCCATGATGGGCATTATCGATGCCACAAAAAGAAACTTCCCCCCGATGAACGGGCTCTAACGACCCATACCAGCAATAACCCAGAAAGGAAAAGCCAGGCGCCGCCTGATAGACGGGGCCTGAAAGGCGCTATTAAAGCCTATCTTCCCTCTGGCGATTGTCGTGTGGGGCTATGTTCTTTATCTGTCCCTGTCGCGTCCGCCAGAATCCCGACCGCCCGGGCGCCTGGTGCGTGGGCCTTTCTCTTTTTCCTTGGCCAAATCCACCCTGATGCTGCGGCCGTCAAACTCTTTGCCGTTCATGGTGTCGATGGCTTTCTGGGCGTCTTCGTCTGTCTCCATTTCGACAAAGCCAAAGCCCTTGGAGCGTCCCGTGGACAGGTCAGTAATGACCTTGGCCGATTGGACGGCGCCCGCCTCGGCGAACGCATCCATAAGATCCTCTTCCTTCATGGAATAAGGTAGATTGCCCACGTACAGTTTGTTCTTCATGATTTTTCCTTTGGATTGGTTTTGAGAACCGAATATAAGAAACAACCGGGGGGATGCTCTTGTTACGGTACCAAAATATGATTGTGAACTGTGGTCTTAAACCGATTTCCCAATGTCGCTAAAAAGTATGCAAATAACAGCCTCTATTTTATGATTACGCTGATTGTTTGACAATAGAAATTTTCGGTTAAATTTGTAAAAGGAAAACAAGGCCCCCAAACCCTGTTTTCTTCCTGAAGGTCAAAACCGATGGCCGCCAATTATTTATCGTTTTATGACACTCAATCCAACGCGGCAGTTTCCCGCTTATTCCGGCGGGTGGGGATGCAGCGACCGCCCGTGCATCTTCACATCGAAAATATCCGGTCTGCTGTAGTGGCCGCAAACATCCAGCCACGCCTTGGCGGACCGGATCTCATCCATTGACGCCTCGGCGACCAATATCCCCTCCTCGCCATGCAAAGGACCGGCGATGATATTCCCTTTCGGTCCGATGATGGCGCTGTCTCCCGTCCGGGGCACGGCGCGCAGAGGGAGCATTTTTCTGAACCGCTCCGGAATATCCTCCTCCCGGATCAGCCCCCCGGCCATAATCCCATAACACGCCGCCTGGGAGCAGAAGGCCTGGGTCAAAAAAGTCTGGCGGGTGTATGGCTCGCCCCCGGGCCACACAGACGCATGGAACTGGGTTCCCTGGCTCATCAATGCATAGCCTGGGAGCACCATCTGGTGTTCCCAGCAGTTGAGTCCGCTTATCTTTCCATAATCTCGTTGATGGACCCTGATGCTCTTGCCGTCCCCCTCGCCCCACATGATCCTTTCCGTGGCGGTGGGTTTGGTCTTGCGATGCTTGCCCAGCACTTTTCCCTCGGAGCCGATGAACAGCAAAGTGCAGTAGATGGTGCCTGATGACGCCGCGTCCAGCTCCGCCACTCCGATCACCACATCGGTTCCCGCCTCTTTGGCGGCGGCGCAGAGCGCGTCCACACAGGGGCCGGGGATGGTGACACCGGAAGCCAGATACTCCACCGCCGCTTCCTGCCCCAGAGGCTCGGCCCAGGCCACGTTGAACCAGGGATACCCCGGCAGCCAGGTCTCCCCAAACACAGCCAGGCGCACATCCATATCGCCGGCTTTCTTGATCCATTCCACAGCCTTTTGGCAGGAAGCGTCCCGGTCGAAGATCACCGGCGCCGCCTGGATCGCCCCGATTTTGATTTTCCCTCTCATATCCGGCTCCTTTCAGGCTCCATCTTTTATCCGCTCATATATCCTGCGCAGCAGATTGGCCGCCTCTCGGTTGAAGGCCCGCTGCTTTCCTTCCATGATATCCAGATAGTTCACCCGCAGGTGCCGCGTCACGGCGCCCCGGAACTTGCTCCACACCCCCCCCACCGCCTTGCGATGGGAAAATTCGGTATAGTTCATGGAAAAGTCGGAGAAATCCTCCACCTTCGCCAGGATCTCCTGGATCGACTCCTCCGCCAGCGGGGAGGTGAGGGTCACCTTCTCCCAGGCCTCCGCCATGAAGCGCTCCAAAGCATTTTTCCTGGAGTTGTCCTGATGAGCGCCAGCGGCGGCCATGGCCCGCCCCATCCGGGAGGTCAGCGGCTCCCGGCTCATCCCCTCCAGGGCGTTCACGAAATTCTCCACTATCGTGGTGGACTGGAAGTTGGCTTTCACATACTCCCTGCCCCGTCGGCCCATCTCGTCGGCGGCGGGTTTATCGTTTACTATCCTATCCACGCACAACCCCAGTTCTTTTGCGTCGTCATACAAAAGCCCCCCCTGGCAGGTGTAGATATGCTCCCGGGCGGCGTCGCATCTCCCTGCGGCGATCACCGGCCTTCCCTGGGCCCACGCCTCCATCATCACAATGGAGAAGCTTTCCCGGATCGAGGGCAAAGCCAGGGCGGAGCATGCGGCGGCGGCGTCCAGCTTGTCCTGCTCCGCCAGGAAACCGAGCACCCGGATGTTGTGGGCCGGATCGTCGGTCACTTGCATATCCCCCCGGCCCACCAGCGCCAGGGTCACTTTGGAGCCGGTCTCGTCCACATACTGCTTGAACTGGTTCACCAGGTCGTCCAATCCTTTTTCCCGCTGGAACCTTCCCACATACAGGATAAACTCCCCCTCCAGCCCGAATTTGGCGCGGAACCTGACCGCGTCGCCCGGCTCGGAGGTTTCCACCCCCACTCCCACCACCATCATGTTCGGGTTGTGGATTTTCAACTCCTCCCGGGCCAGCTTCAGCTCCGCGGCGGTGTTGAACATCAGCCCCGTCATCCACTGGGCGTTCTGGTTGAGCGCCTTGAGTGTGGCTTCCGGCTCCCGGTGATAGCAGGGGATAAGCAGGCTTTTCTCCGGCGCCCGGTGGGAGGCCCAGTATGCGGTGCCGTAAAGGTATGGCACGAAGAAGAAATAGTCATAGTCCTCGGTGTGGGCGGCGATATACTCGTCCAGAGCGGTGGAGCGGATGCCGAGGCGCAAAAATTCGGTCTGCTCGGTCCAGTCCAGCTCCCTTCGGGTGTTTATCATATGGCCCAGACGGTGATACTCGGTGGCCTCCAGGTTATCCATGGCAAAGCGCCGCACCATCACTCCATCCACCATCTCCGCCCCCTCGGGCAGGTTGTTGTTCCAGTCGAGCATGCTGGTGGTGCGGGTGGTCAGGATGTCCGCCCTGTGTCCTGCGGCGGTGAAACTTTCGGCCAGTCGGGCCGCGTGGTTCTCCGCTCCACCGGCGGTCTGCTTCTCATGCCGGGGGGTGACCATAGCCAGTCGCAGCGAAGGACCGGAGGGTTTTGCTGGGATGGGGCGGTCCATGACCCCGATCTTGGCTATAAAATCATCTTCGGAAAGCGGATCGAACAACAGAGCGCCATAGAAACAGGTCTTCTGGAATGACACGGTCCCCGGCAGGACAGCGGGCAGGCCTGTGGCCATGGCCCAGTGGATCAACTTCCATGTCTCCGGGATATATTCCGGAACCACCACAAAAGATCCTGCGGAAACTTTTTCCGGGATCGATTCGAAAGGCTCCACATCCATCCCGGCCAGCCATGGGTGCCCCGCGAGGGGGGCGGGGGCGTATATTTTGCGTGGCCCGCTGTTTTCTATTATAGAAGGGGGCTGGTTTGGGTAAGGGATCATCACCAGCCGACAATTGACCGGCCGGACCACATTTCTGATAAATTCCCTGGTCTCATGGTCATGGACCAAGGCCACAGCGTTGTCCAGAAGGTGAAAAGGGTGGGCCATCGGATCGCGGAAAAATTCAGCTTTATAATGGATGTCGAGGGCCAGCATGGCGCAAGGCGCCGCCAGGAACGCAGCCGAGTGCGTGGCGGCCATGTCGAAATCCGCGATGAGCAACCCATCCTTGCCAGCGGCGGCTTCCGGGCCGTCGGCGGTTTCCACGATCCATCCGCTGTCGGCGAAAGCGGCCTGATAAGTCTTTTTTAGTCCATGTCCAGTCTCTGGCAGGACCAGAGTCACCACTGGTGTTAACGTGCCGTCCATAGTGTTTGGTGGAGCCGCCTTTATTACAAGATGTTATCGAAGAATTACAATCCGGCGTCATCGGGCCGGGAACTTCGAATATACCACACCGGGGGGGGTGATGGGGCGTCATAAAAAAAACAATCCTTTAGTTTGTATCGGCGGCGAATGTGCGCATATAATAATGAGCGATTAAACATGACGGATATTAGGAATGTTCGGAAAAAGCTATCTAGAAAAACACGGACTGACACGCGAAGAGTTTGACATAATACTCGAGATTCTTCGCAGACCACCGACGGAAGTGGAACTTGGCATCTTCTCCGTCATGTGGAGCGAGCACTGCTCCTATAAAAGCTCCAAGCTCCATCTTGCCAACCTGTATACCACCGGTCCCCAGGTGGTGCATGGCCCTGGGGAGAACGCCGGCGTGGTGGATATCGGCGATGGTCTGGTGGCGGTGTTCAAGATGGAATCCCACAACCACCCGTCTTTCATCGAGCCATACCAGGGAGCGGCCACGGGAGTGGGGGGGATATTGCGCGACGTGTTCACCATGGGGGCTCGGCCTGTGGCCTTGCTCAACTCCATCCGCTTTGGCGACATGGGGAACGAAAAAACCCGATACCTGCTCGATGGAGTGGTGGGGGGGATAGCAGGATATGGCAACTGCGTGGGAGTGCCCACCATCGGCGGGGAAACCGTGTTCCACCACAGCTATAACCAGAACTGCCTGGTGAACGTGTTCAACCTGGGGATAGCCCGCAAGGACAAGCTTTTCCTGGGCAAAGCCACCGGCGAGGGGAACCCGGTGGTGTATGTGGGCGCCCGGACCGGGCGCGACGGGATCCATGGCGCCACCATGGCCAGCGCCCAGCTTAGCGAGGAGTCGGAGAAAAAACGGCCCAATGTGCAGGTGGGCGATCCGTTCATGGAAAAGAAACTGCTGGAAGCCTGCCTGGAGCTGTTCAAGACAGACAGCGTGGTGGGGATCCAGGATATGGGAGCGGCAGGGCTCACCAGCTCTTCGGTGGAAATGGCCACCCGCGCAGGTTCCGGCATGGAGCTGGATCTGGACAAGGTGCCTCGCCGGGAAGAGGGGATGACCCCATACGAGATCATGCTGTCCGAATCGCAAGAGCGGATGCTGATGGTGGTGAAGAAGGGAACGCTGGATCAGGTGAAGAAGCTGTTCAACCGCTGGGGCCTTTCGGCCGAAGTGGTGGGCCGGGTCACCAACGACAAATCGATCCGGGTTCGCGACAAGGGGAAAATGGTGGCGGAGATAGACCTGCAGAAGCTGCACGATGCCACCCCCAAATTCTCCAGGCTCGATTCGCCCCCTTTCGATCTGCTAAAAAGGCGCAAGGTCGATATCAACGCCATCCCACAGCCCCGAAACCTCAACGAAACCCTGAAGACGCTGTTGGCTTCGCCCAACCTTTCGTCCAAAAAATGGATATGGCGCCAGTACGACAGCCAGGTGATGACCAATACGGTGGTCAAACCCGGCTCCGATTCCTCCATGGTGCGCATCAAGGGGACAAAAAAATCCCTGGCCATGAGCCTGGACTGCAACAGCAGGTATTGCTGGCTCAACCCCAGGCTGGGCGCCGCCCAGGCCGTGGCGGAGGCCACCCGCAACGTGGCCTGCTCCGGGGCCAGGCCGCTGGCGATCACCGACTGCCTCAACTTCGGGAACCCGGAAAACCACGAGGTCATGTGGGAGTTCACCGAGTCGATAATCGGCATAACAGAAGCCTGCGAGGCGCTCAACACCCCGGTGGTCTCCGGCAACGTCTCTTTTTATAATCAGACGGATGATTCACCGATATGGCCCACACCCCAGATCGGGGCGGTAGGGCTTCTGGAGGGTGATGTCAAGCCGATGGAGCAGTTCTTCAAAAACGAGGGGGATCTGGTGATCCTGCTGGGGGAGACATATCTGGAAATGGGCGGGTCGGAATATCTGGCCACTATCCACGGCATGGAGAAAGGCTCCCCCCCCAGCCTGAACCTGCAACGGGAAGCTTCTTTGCAGAAGCTGATGGTGCATCTGGCGCATAACGAAACCGTGAACTCCATGCACGACGTGTCCAACGGCGGGCTGGCGGTGGCCCTGGCGGAAGGGCTTTTCGGGCCGAGCAGGGAAGACGGCTCCAGGCTTGGATTGGAAATATACCTCAATGCGGATATCCGGCCCGATTTCCCGCTTTTTTCCGAATCCCAGTCTCGGGTGGTGATCTCCTGCCATCAGTCGAAGATGGACGAGGTTCTGCAAACGGCCAGGGAGTTCAAGACCCCCGCAAAGCTTATCGGCATGGTGAAAAAGGATCGGATGGTGGTCAAGCTAAACAGGGCGCCAGTCATCGACATGGAAACAAAAGAGCTCGAAGAGGTATGGTCCTCCTCTCTCTCCTCCATGCTTTCCATGACCCGGGTATAACCGAGGGAGCGTCCACCCACAGCATGGGCGCTTATTGCCCCAGTGATCCGGTCCAACTGTGAACCTGTGATTTGATATGATGAACCCCGTTTCCCCGGCCATGGAACAGGACCTGAAGGGCTATCGTTATAACCAGGATTCCTTTCTGCTGGCCAGCTTTTACCGGCAAAAAATGCCCGGCCTTTTGGCCGATTTCTGCGCGGGAACTGGTGTTGTATCTATATTGGTTGGAGCCCGGAGGCCGGGGCTGCGGATTGTGGCGCTGGAGATGAATTTCGCCATGGCCGCCCAGGCGCGCCGCAACGCCGCTTCTTATGGTCTACCCTCCTATCAGATAATCGCCGCCGATATTATGTCTGCGCCTGACATGTTCAAGGGAAGGCCTTTTGGCGCCATCATCGCCAATCCCCCCTACCGCAAAAGTGGCCATGGCAGGCTGAACCAGGACCCGGACAAGGCAATGGCGCGCCATGAGGTTGCCATGACCCTTGCAGGAATGGTGGATGCCGCCGCGCGGCTGCTTGTTCCAGGAGGAGCGCTGACCCTGGTCATGCTCCAGTCCCGCCGGGAGGAATATCTGGAGCTGATAAAAAACGCAGGGTTCGTCGAGGCCAGGTTCCGCCACGTCCGCTATCGCGCCACCTCCCCGTCCAAGATATTTCTGAGCGAAGCGGTTCTGGGGGAATGCCCCCACCCCGCCCAGGAGCCGGATCTGGTCATAGCCCAGGGGGACGGCTGGACCCGGGAATATCAGCAGATAGTGGAGCAATATGGCCGCTGAGCCTATCCCTGTCCTTGTCCTCACCGGCCCCACCGCCTGTGGCAAGACCGAATTGGGGATAGAGCTGGCGGAGCGCCTGGGAACCGAGATCATCTCCGCCGATTCGGTGCAGGTATACCGGCACTGTGATATCGGCTCGGCCAAACCCTCGGCGGAGCAGATGGCCCGAGTTCGACATCATCTTGTGGGAGTGGCGGACCCGAAAGAGGAATACAACGCCGCCCGGTTCCGGGACGAAGCGCTGGCCATCGCCCGGGGATTGTGGAGTGAGGGGAAGATGCCACTGGTGGTGGGGGGGAGCGGGATGTATATCAAGGCTTTGACCCAGGGGATGAACCTGGCCGGAAAAATCAGCCCGGAGGCCGAAGCTCAACTTGAGCTGATCAAGGGGGCAGGGGGGCAGGGGCTTCTGTATGAAAAGCTGACGGATGTGGATCCTGTCTGGGCCGCCAGGATCCATCCCAACGATACGTTCCGCGTCTGGCGGGGGTTGGGGATGTTTTTAACCACGGGAAAACGGATGAGCGATATATTCGCGGAGAATCCGGACAGGCCCCCATGCCAGGCCTTGACCCTGGTCATGGACATCCCCAGGCAGACCTTGCGTCGGCGGATAGGGGCCCGAGTGGAGACGATGATGGCCATGGGTTGGCTGAAAGAGGTTAACATGTTGAAAGAAATGGGTTACAATACATATCATAAGCCGATGAGCTCCATAGGCTATCGGCAGATGTTTGCCGTCCATAACGGGATGATGGACGCGCTGGAGGCCAAGGCGGCGATTACGAAGGGGACCTGGTCGCTGGCCCGACGCCAGATGACCTGGTTTAGGAAAGTTGAAGGCGCGGTTTTCATTTCATTGGACGGAAGCGAAACAGCGGCTGGCGCCGCCGAAAGAGTTTTGTTGCTCGATGATGTCAAAATATTTTTTTCGCTTCACGGCGTTAAAACATAATATCGCCGCCGCTATCCTGCCAGGGCTGGTGGCCGCTATCTCATTTCCCGCAGTCTCCGCCATGGCCCAGACGCTTGTCGCCGACAATGGCGCAGATCCCGCCACCCGATTTACCAGAGCCCAGGAGTATTTGCGAAACGGGAAAAATATCGAGGCTCGCGCCGAACTGGAAATAATCAGGTTTCAAAAAGATTTCATCCTCGCCGATTATGTGGCCTACGATCTGGCCTCCCTGGCGCTGGAGGAGAAGGATTATGCCGCGGCCATAGGCTATCTCAAGGACGCCAAAGAAGCGCTGAAAACAAGCCCTGTCCACAAGGAGGCGAACAAGATATTTGTGCTGGCTTCCTGCCAGGCGCCCGCCGCCCCCGAATGCGAAAAGGCGATGACCGTCATAAACAAGCAGATGACGCCATCCGATTTCAAGCCCGCCCGCCTGATTATCGCCGGCGCCCGCTCCCAGCAGGCTGGCCAGTTGTCGGAGGCATATGAATACTATCAGCGAATTGTATACTCGCATCCCGCTTCCCAGGAAGTGACCCAGGCCAGGGAGCGGATGGAGAAGATGCGCGCCGAGGCTGGAGCCCAGGCCTCCCGGCTTTTCGCCGATCCTTCCTATAAGGATAAACTGAGGCGGGCGTTGAAGCTGATGCAGGCGTATAGATATAACGAGGCGGCGACCGCCCTGGAAGAGATGATCGCTGAAGGGCAAACCCAGGAGCGGGAAGCCATGCTGCGCTATAAACTGGGTGGCGCTCTATTCAAGGCCAGACGGAGGGACGAGGCGCGCCAGGTGTTTGTGGATTTTTCGAAAGATTTCCCGAAGCATGACAAATACCTGGATAGTGAGTATTACATCGCCATCATAGACTGGAACCAGGATCAAAATGACCGGGCGAAAAAGAGATTGGAAAAACTGGCGGCCACAGGAAAAAGAAGCATAACGGGGTTGGCCCATTACACCATGGGAAGAATCGCCGAGTCGATGAGCGACCTGGACTCCGCCTATGCCAGCTACTCAAAAGCCTCCCGGCTGGGGATGCCATACAGGCTCAAGAACGACCTTCGCTGGAGGCTTGGCTGGGTGGAGTATAAAAGGGGAAAATTCAAACAGGCCGCGGAGCTTTTCGCCAAGGGCCAGAGCAAAAGCCCCAAGCTCCAGCAGGATGGGCGGTTCCTGTATTGGCAGGCCAGGGCGTATAACAGTGCCGGGGCCAAATCGGAAGCGAATAAAGCCGAGGCCGCCCTCGACAAAAAATTTCCCTACACATATTACGGCCTGGCGGAGACCGCCAACAGACAGAAAGCGGAGCCTGCGCCAAATTTCATTATGGATATCCACTCAGGCGCCAGGCAAGTGGTGAGTCCTCCCAGGAAACTATCCGCCAAAGGGAGCCTGGCCTATAAAAGGGGCCAGTTGTTGATCAGCGCCGGATTGGAACAAAGGGCGAAATATGAGCTGGATCGCATGCTGCGGGAGGTAAGGAAACATCCCAGCGCCCTGGCGTGGCTGGGTACGTTGTATGTCCAGGCCCATGCGCCGCACAAAGCCATCTCCCTGTTCGGTCCCATTCCCAACGGTGGCAAGAAAGCCGATGATTTCGAGGACGCTCAGTGGCGGCTCACATTCCCGGTCAACCATTGGGAGCATATAGAAAAAGAATCTAAGAAGGTCAATATGGACCCCTTGCTCCCTCTGGCCGTGATAAGGCAGGAATCGGCCTTCAACGACAAAGCCCTTTCCAGCGCCAACGCCATGGGGCTTATGCAGATAGTGCCGAACACGGGAGAGCGCATGTATCAGAGGATGAAGCTGGCAAACCAGACAGGCAAGCCTTTCTCCACCGAGTTGCTGTTCAACCCGGAGGTGAATATCGCCATCGGAGTGGCCTACCTGTCCGACCTGCTGGAGCGATACAATGGCTCCGTGACCCTGGCCCTGGCGGCTTATAATGCGGGAGAGCCGAATGTGGACCGCTGGGTGGAGAAGATGGAAGCCCCCAGCCAGGAGGAGTTTATCGAAATGATCCCGTATTCCGAGACCCGCGGATATGTGAAAAAAGTCCTCAGAAACCTGGCGTTATACAGGACAATCTATAGCCGGGTCAAGATCACCGAGGAACCTGTCGGATCCCTGCCCACCTTGTAATGGAAGTTTAAATGTACGATATCGTTATTAAAAATGGAATGGTGGCCGATGGGGTCACGGACAACCTGAATCGCGCCGATGTAGTGATCATGGGCGACAAGATCGCCACGGTGGCGCCCAATGTTTCCGAGGGCCTGGCCAAAAAAGTGGTGGACGCCACGGATATGGTGGTGGCTCCCGGATTTGTGGATGTGCATTCCCATTCCGACTACTACTTGCTGATAGACCCCAGGGCCGAATCCAAGCTCCTGCAAGGTGTCACCACGGACGTGGGAGGAAACTGTGGCTATTCCGCCGCTCCCATGTCCGGCGCTCTGCGGGAGCGCCGGATCAAGGATTACCAGACCCAGTTTGGAATAGATGTGAGCTGGTCCAACCTGGAGGAGTATTTCGAGTCCCTCTCCCGGAAAGGGCACGGGATAAACTACGCCGCCCTGCTGGGCTACAACACTATCCGGGGCTCGGTGCTGGGGGAGAACAACAGCCAGCCGGACGCTGACTCGATGAAGAAACTCAAGGCCGCCGTGGCCGAGGGGCTGGACCAGGGCGCGGTGGGGATGAGCGTGGGTGTGGTCTATCCTCCCGCCTGTTTCGCCAGCGAGGATGAGTTCGCCCAGGTCTTTTCCGTGGTGGGTGGCAGGGACAAGGTCTTCGCCACCCATATCCGCTCCGAAGGCCCGGGGCTCCTGGAATCATTGACCGAAGTGGTGAATGTGGCCCGCCGCTCCTGCGCCCGGCTGCAAGTCTCCCACCTGAAGACCGCAGGGAAGGCGAATTGGAACAAACTGGATCGCGCGTTTGAAATCCTGGAAGGCGCCATGGGGGAGGGAATGAAGGTCATGGCGGACCGATATCCATACCTGGCCTCGAACACAGGGCTGCAGGTGGTGTTGCCGGACCGGGCTTTCGATGGTGGAAAAGAGGCTCTGTTGAAAAGGCTAGGCAACAGCGCCGACAGGGAGGCTTTCTCGCGGGATATAATTACGAATCATCCGGAGGCCGAGTACTGGGAAACGGTGATGGTGTCGCAGGTGGTGAATCCAAAAAACCGGGATCTGGAAGGGCTCACCGTGGCCCAGGGCGCCCAGTTGCGGAAAAAGAGCCCCCACGATTTTGTTTTCGATCTTCTGGCCGAGGAGGACGCTTATGTGGAGGCCATATTCTTCTGCATGAGCGAGGATAATCTGGACAGGATCCTCAAAAAGCCCTATGTCATGGTGGGTTCGGACGCCGGCGCCAGGGCGCTCACCGGCCCGCTGGCCATCGGCAAGCCCCATCCCAGGACCTATGGCACATTCCCAACGTTCCTGCAAAAATATGTCCGGGAGAAAAAACAGATCTCCATTCCTGAAGCTGTGAAAAAAACCTCTTCCATGGCGGCCCGTTTCTTTGGCCTGGTGGGGCGAGGAGAGATCACTCCAGGCAGTTTTGCGGATATTGTCATTTTCGATCCAGCCACGGTGGGGGACAACTCCACATACACCGCCCCCATCGCCCCTCCATCCGGAATACAAAACGTGTTCGTCAATGGCCGACTGGCGGTGGAGAATGGAAGACTCGCCGGCGAACTGGCCGGGCAGGTCATCACCAACTAGGCCGGATCACCGCCCATTTCGGGTGGGAATCTTTCTATATCAGCTGAGCCGCTGGCCAATGATGACTTGCGACCGTTCATCGGTGGGGGATGCGCCGAGGAATTCAAACCCACTCGTCTGCATCATCAATACGATTTCCTCTTTGGTGTAGACCCTCCCCTCCGCCGTTCCCAGCATCATCTGCACCGCGAAAATCGCCGCCGGGCCAGGATCGTCATCCGGTCCCAGGATCATGTCGTGGATAGCCAGAAAACCTCCCGGAGACAGAGCCTCCCTGGCCCTGGTGATCAGGTCTTTGACCATCACGTCCGAAAAAATATGCGCCACCTGGGAGATCAGCACGCCATCAAACGGCCCTTCTTCGGTGAAACTGTCGATGGTCAGGTCGCCACCCCTGAAGGTGAATCGATCCTCCACTCCGGCTTTAGCCGCCGCGGCCTGGGCCACAGGCTGGGAGCCGGGGCGGTCGAATCCCACGGCGGTGGAGGATGGGTGGCGGCGCAGGATCTCCACCAGATACTTCGCCGGTCCGCATCCGATATCCAGCAAACGCTGGCCATCGTTCAGGGGCATGGCGTCCAGAAGAGGCTCCACTGCGTTGGAAGATATGTTGTCCATGGCGCGGATGAAGGTCCTCTGCCATGCGTCCTGTTCCTCCGGTGTGCTCTCCGGCTTCGGGATAGGGACGCCGGTTTGCGCCACCTCCGATATCCTGGACCAGTTGGAGACCGCGCGGCGGTCCAGATCCAGAGCATAGCCGCGATATTCCGGCGAGGCTTTCACCAGGTGGCGCTCCACCGCCGGGGAGTTGCAAAACATGTCCCCCTTCTTTTCCATCAGCCCGGCGCCGCATAGCCCCAGCAGCAACAGCCCTATGGCGCGAGGATCGGCGCCGAGGTCGAGGGCGATCTGCTCCTTGGATCTCCATCCACCCGCAGCGGTGTCGAAAATACCGGCCTTATGCGCCTCGAGCATCATCAGGGCAGGCCGCCACCCCCACGACAGGGCCAGCAATTCTTCCATACTATTGATCCGGTCCATCTTTTCCCTGCTCATCCCTTGTAAATGTATACGGCGCCCATGATAATGAACAATACACCGGCCCCCCTGGAGATATATGACTGGGGCACATGCTGGGCCAGGAATCCGCCCAGCAGTGTGGCGATGAGCGAAGCCAATACCAGCGCCAGCGATGAGCCGATGAAAACGCTAAGCTTCGACCGCTCATAGGCGGCGCAGGCGAAGGTGGCCAATTGGGTCTTGTCTCCCAGTTCCGCCAGAAAGATCATGGTGAACACCGAACCGATGACTTTGTATTCCATCCTTAAATAAACCTTTCTTGAGTTCGTGTTTGCAGCCGGGCAAACGGGCCCTCCCGGCGTGGATCTGTCCATATGCCGGGAATCGTTAGTGGATTATTAGATTATGCGCAGGCAGGGGGCGCAGGTTCAAGGAGTTTCGATGCTATCAATGTTCTCCCCCCTTTCCATCTTTGCTTGTTTCCCCGTATAATTCGCCTTATGCTATCGTGCTTTGAACAATGGCCATGGCGTGGTCAAGAGGGGTGGATGGGTTATGGACAGTCAGGACGCGGGTAACGGATTATTGACCGATCTTCAGGGGATACTCTCGGCTGTTTCCGACTTTCTTTGGGGCCCGCCCCTGATTGTCATGCTGCTCGGCGTGGGGCTGTATCTGACATTCCTGCTGCGCGGCCTGCAGTTCACCTGGCTGGGGCACGCTCTTTTTATGGGGCTCATCCAGCGCAAGGAGCGGGACGGGGATGGGGATATATCCCACTTCCAGGCCCTGATGACGGCCCTTTCCGCCACGGTGGGCACCGGCAATATCGTGGGAGTGGCCACGGCCATTATGCTCGGCGGCCCTGGGGCGGTGTTCTGGATGTGGATGACCGGTCTGGTGGGGATGGCCACCAAATTCGCCGAGGCGTTGCTGGCGGTGAAATATCGGTATAAGGACGAGAAGGGGAACATGGTGGGCGGCCCCATGACATATATCGTGGCCATCGGGCCCAGCCCTGTGTGGAAATGGATGGCCATGGCCTTTGCGCTCTTCGCCGCCATCGCTTCTTTCGGCATTGGAAACATGGTGCAGTCCCATTCCGTGGCGGACAGCCTGGAGGGGGCGTTCGGCCTGCCCAGGGTGTGGGCGGGGGGTGTGATGGCGATATTGACCGCCGCGGTGATCCTGGGCGGAATCAAGTGGATAGGGCGGGTGGCGTCGGCCATTGTGCCTGTGATGATCTTCGGATACGTGGGAGCGTCGCTATATATCCTGGTGACCATGGTGGACCAAATTCCATCGGTAATAGGGCTGATCTTTAATGACGCTTTCACACCCGCCGCCGGAGCTGGTGGATTCGCCTGGGCGGCGTTGCGTTGGGGAGTGGCCCGGGGGGTGTTCTCCAACGAGTCGGGGCTCGGCTCCTCCCCCATAGCGGCGGCTGCGGCCAAGACGAAGGAACCGGTGGCCCAGGCCATGGTTTCCATGACGCAGACTTTCATCGATACACTGGTGGTTTGCTCCATGACAGCGTTCGTGATCCTGCTCACCGGCGCCAATCACAACGGGCTGGAGGGGAGCCAGGTGACCACCAGCGCCTTTTCCTCGGTGTTGGGCTCTGGAGTGGGGGAGCCCCTGGTGGCGTTGGCGCTGGTGTTTTTCGCATATTCCACCGTGCTGGGCTGGAGCTATTATGGAGAGCGGGCCACAGAATCGCTGGTGGGTGTGGGGGGGATCCTTCCCTACAGGCTGGTCTATTGCGGGGCGGTGTTTGTGGGGGCGAACCTGAACCTGGCGCTGGTGTGGACCATCTGCGATATCACCAATGCGCTGATGGCCCTGCCAAACCTCATAGCCCTGGTCATGCTGTCGCCAATTGTCCGGGCGGAGACCCTAGGCTATATTAACGGCGGGAAATGGAAAAACAGATAAAAGGCATGGGAAAACAGCCGATCGTATTTAACCAGATCAAATTGAAAGGTAGACCACATGGCTGAGAGAATGATGATTATCGGGGGTGTTGGAGGAAAGCGGACAGAGATAAACGCCTCCATGGCTGTGCGTCACGGGATGATCGCAGGCGCCACCGGGACGGGGAAGACAATCACATTGCAGACCCTGGCGGAGAACTTTTCGCGCATGGGGGTTCCTGTGTTCATGGCGGATGTGAAGGGGGACCTTTCCGGACTGGCGGAGGCGGGGGTGGAACATCCAAAGATAACCGAGCGGCTGGCGTGGATGGACGTTTCCGGGTTTCGGGGCGCAGGCTGCCCCACGTTGTTCTGGGACCTGGAGGGGAAGAATGGCCACCCGGTGCGGACGACTATCTCGGAGATGGGGCCGCTGTTGCTGGCCAACGCCCTGGAACTGACGGAGAGCCAGACCGGCTTGCTATACACCTGCTTCCGGGTGGCGGATGATCAGGGGCTCTTGCTGCTGGATCTCAAGGATCTGCGGGCGATGATCAAATATGTCTCGGACAACGCCAGGGAACTGGGGAAGGAATATGGCCTGATCTCGGCGGTGAGCGCCGGGGCGGTGGCCCGCCAGCTTCTGATCCTGGAGGAGCAGGGGGCGGAACAGTTTTTTGGCGAGCCTGCCCTGGCGATCAGCGACCTGATGATCAAGGATTTTTCCGGCAACGGGGTTATCAACATTCTCGACGCCACCAAGCTTATCTCCGCCTCTCCCAGGCTCTATTCCATATTCCTGTTGTGGCTTCTTTCCGAGCTGTACGAGAGCCTTCCGGAAGCGGGGGAGGTGGAACTGCCCAAGCTTGTGTTCTTTTTTGACGAGGCCCACCTGTTGTTCGACCAGGCGCCCAAGGCGCTGCTGGAGAAGATAGAGCAATTGGTGCGGCTGATCCGCTCCAAGGGGGTGGGGATATTTTTTGTCAGCCAGAGCCCCCTGGATGTGCCGGAGGATGTGTTGGGGCAACTGGGGATGAAGATACAGCACGCCTTGCGCGCCTTCACCCCGAAGGACCGAAAGACCGTCAAGGCCGTGGCCCAGTCTTTTCCGGAAAATCCTGATGTGGATGTGGAAGAGGCGATAACCGGGCTGGCGGTGGGGGAGGCATTGGTCTCGTCCCTGGATCGCTCTGGAAAACCAACGCCAGTGCAGCGGATATTCATCCGGCCGCCGGAGTCGCGGATGGGGCCGCTGGATGTAAAGGAGAAAGAGGAAAAGATATCCCGTTCTCCATTGAAGGGAAAATATGACACGGCGATCGACGCCGAATCGGCCCATGAGGTATTGCTGAAGAAGGCGGAAGAGAAAGCCATGGCCGAGGAGAAGGCCAGGGAGGAGCTGGAGCGACAGGAGGAGGAGCAAAAAGCGGAGAAAGCCGCCAGCCAGCCCAAAGGTCGTGGCCGCCAGAGGCAGGGGGCTGGGGAGGCGTTTATTAAAAGCGCCGCCCGCTCCATAGGGAGCCAGCTGGGCAGAAGCATAGTAAAGGCGGCTTTGGGAAAGAGCATATCGCGGGGGCTGCTGGGGTCGATTCTGGGTGGGCTGGGCAAATAGGGCGCCTTTAGCGTGTGTCGGGAGTGATCAATTCGGGAAAGTGGGCATGTGGCTGTTTATAAGGCTCTTCTTGTCCAGTGGTATGGTTGGGTCCCTGGAAGCGGCTGTTATTTATGTTTTCCGGCGTTGCGCAAAATGTTATATTTGAGAATCAGCGGGATATGGAAGATATCCTCTATTCACGGATTGAAGAACGCGTTGTAAAAGTAGTATCAGCATAATCATTCAATGAGCGTAGATAAAACAGAAATTCTGGGAGACCAGTCAAACACCCCCTCTGGCAAGTATTCCAGTGTAGGCAAGTCAGACTATATCCAGATTGAACCTGGCGCCATTCTGGCGAAAAGGTATAAAGTGCTGGCAAAGCTGGGCGAGGGGGGCATGGGGGTGGTCTATCAGGGATTGGATACCCAGCTGGACCGTCCTGTGGCGATCAAGCTCTTGAAGCGTAATTTAAGTGAAGACAAAAAAGCGATCGAAAACCTGAAGCAGGAAGCCCAGGTGTCCATGATGCTGACCCACCCTGGGATTATGCGTCTTATCAACTTCGAGCATCATGGCCAATACGCTTTTCTTCTGGCGGAGTTTGTGGATGGGAAGGACCTGAAGACCATCGCCAAGCGACGAGGTGGGAAGCTGGACTCCAAGACCACGGCAAATATCGTATACAAGCTCTGTTCCGCTCTGGAATACGCGCATAAGAACAACGTCATCCATCGCGACATCAAGCCGGCCAACATAATGATCAGCACCAAAAAAGAAGTGAAGCTGATGGATTTTGGCATCGCCAGGGTGTTTATGGAAGGGGACGGGGCCCAACCGCAGCTGGCGGGGACTTTGGCCTATCTGGCGCCGGAGCTGATCGAAGGGGGAAAGC
>Ga0224511_10000300_pt1 | contig 21665 bp, 9 predicted proteins | sample SF_May12_sed_USG_2_FD_169988 | JGI IMG/M metagenome (GOLD analysis project Ga0224511, IMG submission 169988) | Sediment microbial communities from San Francisco Bay, California, United States - SF_May12_sed_USGS_8_1 | ecosystem: Environmental > Aquatic > Marine > Sediment | place: USA...
GGACAGTTCCACAACTGTCAATCATGATCATTTATAACTGTACATGGTCAATTTTAATCCAATAGATTAGGATTATATTGTCAGCTGACAATCTGACCTAGAAAATACAAAAGAAAGCATACTTCCTTTTTGTGATAAACATTATCAAAAGATCAAAGCAAATATGCCGCATGGGGAGGAGCTTAAGAAATTGTGGAACTATCCATTAAAAAGTATTGTGAGATTTTTTACCAGTCTGTTTGTTTGTTAAATCAAGTATTAATCTGTTTTCATATAAGGTTATATCACAGTGGTCTGTCTACCTCCCAAGATTCAGCGTTCCTGCTTTCACTGGTACTAATGTTTTTTCTCTGCGAGTGACTGACTGCTTTCTTATGACAGTCATGGCTATGTTAAGTACAATTGAACACCAGACATATGACATACAATGTCTACTACCAATCATCAAGATAAAAAGTTTGCAGCTCTGGTAATATTGAAATGACTGACTCTCTGATAAGCTGGATTTTAAGTTTCAACAAAAAACATTGCCTCTAAATTATTTTTTTTCATAACAGAACAAACATTACTGATTAGCAGATAAATAAGTATTTCCTTTTTTCAAAAAGAAAAACACAAACAGTTACCTTTAGGCTTTGCTTTCAGGGACTCAATAGCTTGTGTAAGCCATCCATCCACGTTAGTCATAAGTCCATCGATGTCATTCATGGCTGCATTAACCTCTTCTAGCTCGTATGTCCGAATTTCCGCCTTTTTCTCCAACTCATGCACAAGCTCCGAGAGGTCGGCCAAAACCTCTGTTGCTTCCTGCGCACTTGATGTGTCTTGCGCTTCAACGGATAATCGTTCCAAGATGGCTTTGTTCGTCTCGATTTCCGCATTCATAACTTGCTGGTCGTTTATCTGTTGGTTAAGCTTGTCCTTATCGAGACTAATAAGAGGTCGATCATCCAGCATGTTTTCAGCCTCACTTGCCCAGTTTCGTAACTCGTCCGCTCGATTCAGTACACTCTGCTGTTGCGAGATCGCTGTGTCCAGATTATGCTCTTTCTCCACAATTTCTTCATTCAGTGCAGCGTGAGTCTCTTTAATCTCCTCAACCTTCTTTCTGACATCCTCCGCCTGATCTTGGTAACCCATATCCATCAAACCTGCCACCAACTTTTCCGCTGCGTTAGAAAATTCCTTCAGTCGTCTTTCCTGTCCGATCAGATCGGTCTTCAAGTCTTTTAAATCTGCCGAATTTCTTTTATCCTCTTCGGGATTCTTTCCGAAACTCTGTTCATCCATAGCGCCAAGACTTTGCTCAATACCTGGGTAAATATTCCCAAACTTCTCTACCAAATCGTCAAACGTTTTCTTATACTTAGCAAGTCCTGTCAACTTATCAAGGTGCTTGGCACAGTCTCGTGTAATATCCTTATATTTTGACTCAATGGATTCGATTTCTTCATCGATAACTTGCGTGTCTCCTTCTTCTTGGATAGGTGGCATAAACTGCAATCGTTTTCTGAAGGTTTCTGCCTCTTTGTCGAATTCCTGAAACACAGATACAACTTTTATTCAAATATTATTCAAACTTCAACTTTAATCATGTTTAATGCCATTGTCTAATTGAACTTGTCATCTTAGCTCTTTTTTATCATAATATCTAAAGTATAGGTTCAATATGTCCATCATTTATTCATTTTGTACATGTAAGTTGTACTGCTAAGCTACTTCATAAGGTTGATATAAAACGTTATAGTGCTTACTTTCTGTCATTCTTTCATGCTAACTGTAATTATAAGCCTTTGATCTCAGCTAAAACAATTATCGTAACAGTAAATGCAGTCCATTAAGCATTTGTAACATTTGCATTTTAAATGGCTAAACCATGCCTAGCTTAAATATAACGCCAAAACCCACCAACTGTTAAACAAATAAATATTTAACATCTTCAAAAGGTGGACGATTTTTATGGCTTTTTATGTCAATTTTAATAGATACTTCAGTGAGTGGAAGTTTATCTATGTAAATATTGATTGATCTGCTGTTATTTTAAGAACAACATTAAATATTTACAAAATGTGAATAAAAGCAGAAATAATAAAAGAAGAAAATTTGAATATGTCTCCTTAGTTCAGATGAATTAAATGAGCCATCTGACCTTGACATATGGACTTATACTGAGTATCCATGACTTCTTTTATATCGATAGATTTGAGGAACAACTGTTTCACAGACCTTGTGGGCTACTGAGAATAAATGATTGGTGAAAATTCAGCATAAATAAGCCAACCAAATGATTGTGTGTTTGGATGCAGTTTTGTGGTTGTACCTAAGCCTGGCTTTTTAAGTTGTTGGCCTAGATGATTGACGGCCTCTTCATATGAGTCAGATGTAAGAAATATTTTACAAAGCTACCTCACATAAGAAAAATGTGAGAAGACGTATCATAGTTTTGAACAAACTTCACATGAGTCAGATGTGATGGAAAATGTCACATGTTCGTACCTGAGCCTGGTGTTTGAAGTTGTCCGCGACCTTGATGACCTTGGCAAGCTCCTCCTCCTTCCCCTGCAGCTCCTCCAGGAAACCCTGACAACAACAACGTCACCATGGTTACTCGGCAACACAACATGGTAACAACTAAATAAGATAATTCTTAACAGTCTCCTCCTAGGAGCCCTGACAACAGTAACAGCACTTGGTTAATGTAGCCCTTACATGATTTTTTTCTTCTTATTAAATATAATGTGATGTCAGAAGGCAATAACTTCTACTGTCTCATGGCAATGTCACCCTCACATGTGCAATGGCGTCTTGTGATGCTGTTTTGAGCACACAAATTGCTAACACCTGGGTTAACAGTGTTTCCTTGGTTGAAAATAGGCACTGTCATATAACGCAACACTTAATTTTGACAAGCATGCATGGTATAAAAAAACCATTTAAATGTGAAAAAATGAACCTCAACATCTTGACAATGTTTTGGAACTTTTGCTACATTCATCATTTCTTATGATAAAAAGTAATCAGATGCTTCCTTAATAATGTCATGTATGATTTCTGTTAAGCCATAACATCTCAAAATGCAAATTGGTAAATGCAAATGACTTATGCCAAGGAAAACACAACAAAACAGTAAAGTTTACCACATACAAATCCAAGAACAACTTAAAACTATATTGCCAGAGAAGAATTCATTTATCTCTCAAACCAGGAAGGCATTGCCAGATCCTGCTAGTGAGGTCTGGCATGGGGAAATAATCAATGCACCTTTCATTAATGTCAAATTTTATCCTTACCACATTAATAACTGTTCATAGTCCATTCAATATCTAACAGATCAGGGTCATGAGTGGGTCTATAAGATATTAGATGACAATGAATATAATCGATTATATACAAAAGGAAGCAATGGTTCCTTTTTATAAAATGCTTATCAGGAGAACAACAAGAACTTAATCGGTAAAATTTGAACAAGATACTGCAAAATGGTGCAAGAAGTTTATAAAGTAAAGATAACCGCCTCTCTCTTTCTTATAAAGGTTTAGTCGACCCCATTATACTACACATATCTCAAAACATATTATCACATACTAGCAATGTTAAAAATAGAAACTTTTTCTAAAACACCAAAAAATTGGCGTAACCAAAACATATTACTTACATCTTGCAATTCCTCAAAACTCTGAACGTTTCCACTTTTCAAAACATTCAACTGAGCTTTCTTTTTGTTATGTCCACCACATCCCCATGATAAACTAACATTCTCCAACTTCGACACATAAACCCTGTTATTTTTTGCATGCCCCATTCCATCACATTCATTTTCAAGTTCTTTGACACTACCAACAGCACCATCATATTCATTATCACTTGTTACTCCCCCTAAATACTCTTCAATCTCAATAAAACTTTTCAACCAATCAGAACCATCACATGTAGCTTCTGAATCAGTTACCTCCCTTTTCTTATCTTCTCCATTTTCAAACACTATTTTTTCAGCATCCTCATCATACTCAGTAGGATTTGCAAACATACACACATGGTTTTCTATTTTCCATATATTCCATGGTAAATTCCATCCATTCCCTGGATGATTGTTGGCCATATTTATTCATGTTTATTTGAACTACCATTGTTTTTAAGCCACTGTGGAATCACAAATGTGTATGTGTACGATAATATTTTTGTTTCAGCATAATACATATTTGTTGTCCTAAATAAAAGTTTTGACTTTTGTCCAGTATCTTGTTTTTAAAAACAGTGAAAATGTTGCACAAAATAATTTGGAAAAATGTAAACCATCACAATAATTTCAGATTTCAGTTCATGATACTTCCTTGTTCTTCAAAACAAAAATAAAATCTTCAGATTCATGTAAATATATAGCTATGGGCATTACTGACCTAACATCTCACTTACAGTAAAGAAAGCTAGAATGACAGACACTCAATTTGTTTATATTTGTATTTAGAGTACACATTAAACACTTAAACTAGAACCAATCTCACTACATACCAGTATATTTATTGTTTTTACTCCACTGACATTTTTATAACACAAAAAATAAATCATTATATACAAGCAGTACCCTCCACCATGATTGTGCTTTTCTGGGTTGTAATTCCAAGAGAAAAATTGTCACACACACTTAATACCTGAACTGAAATCAATTTCCTTATCAATTATATCCTATACAGTTACCAAATGAGTATCAATCGATCAACAAACTGCAAAACTCTCCAAAGGAGGTCTTTATCATAATTTCAATCATTACGACATTTGTCTTATAATTGAACTGTAGAAAATTCCAAGTAATCCATTTCATTAGTCCTATAATTGAACCGTAGGGAATTCCAAGTAATCCATTTCTGACCCAAAACTTGCACAAGACTTATTAAATTACTTAGTTCTTGCAAACTCTAAATAAGTTCGAACAAATAGCTTTATTGACTTTATCGACTGGCTTTAACTGTAAACATTTTTTCAAGTTTCTCCTTTTTTTTGTTTCACCAAACTTAATTTTGTGCAAATTTGCTCACTCTACAAAATTACACCTATGGCATAAACTCTGTTTTAGATATACTCAGTAGTATTGAACTTTTCTCTGCGTAGTAGAATTGGAAATCCTATTAAAGATCAAAGCAGCTATTTAACCTATGGAGTAATCTCATTATAATCGAAACCCGACAAAAATTAAAAAGCCAATTTTAATGGACTCTCATGTTTACGATCATAACTTTGTACCACTTTTTAATGGGCGGGTAATAAAATTGCATTATTTATTACGCAGATAACAATAGCTGTTGGAATTTTAGAATATTGAATAAATATCTCGCATTAAACAGTATTGACTGAAGGATCAAGTAAAGAAATAACGATCGAATAATGATCGTTTTGTGTCTGCTGATCGAAGCGTTTAAATAACCTTTTCAGAATCAATATCTATATACGATAACATTTTTCATTCCTTATTGTATCAAAGAACATCGTAGATAGTAAACTGTGTTACCCTATCATAGTAAATATTAGATTGATTTACTACCAAAATTGTTATTCTTTGGATAAAATAAACTAGTAAACATGATCCAAATTTATGCAAATTACAATAAAAAAAATTCAGTATTTAGAACAGACTATCTCATGTTCAATAGATACATTGAACTACTTTAAATAGCACTATTTTCAATAAAGTTCAAAGGTCAATCTTTTTATAAATATGAACTATGTCACAGTTTTATAAACTATTTAAAATTTTAAACGACAAATTTCAGAGAGAAGAAGAACTATCATAGAATAATAAAAGTACACCCATCGTTCAAACCCAAAAAATTTTTGTCCTTAAGCTTCTTTAGACTTGTATTGTTTTAAAGTTGATTTCTTAAAGACACAACTATTATGTTCTCTTTTTTTAAAAACCCACAAAGAACTACTCAAGAATTTAATTTGTTACTTGTTACCTTTTTCCTACAACAATTTTCTAATAAACCATCACATGTGTATTATTTGAATCAAAAACTGCCCTTTTTTAACATACAAAAATGCAAACACCTATAGATGCCTTACTTGGGTATAATAACACTAAGTATTAGAAAATATATACTAAATTATGTAAATAAAATTAATCAATAAGAATAAACATAGTTCTCAAAATATAGATCTAATTTCCCATCCACTTTGCATTTATTTTTTTAGTCCCATGCACTAAATAGAACTCACACTATATGACTGTATTTTACAGATGTTTAAAATTTCAGTTCACCACAATCAAATTTGAATGATCCAATAAAAATCTAAACATACTCATGTTGACATTACAAATAAATAAAAGATAATGGGATTTACCCCTTTTTAAACTCTATCTTCAAATTCATTGATCCGCATTTTTGAGCATTTTGTAATTTAATGAATAAGGCATACCTTAAATAAATGCATTTGTTTACTTTTATTTTCTACCGATTGAACTGCCACATAAAAGGTCCAAAGATAATTAATTGATAATTTCTGTATTAAAGATAGGTGAAAGAAAATAGCATGGGGTAAGTGTAGGTAGCTATGAATAGCCATTTGAAGTATCTTGAAAAGCGAAAAGAGTATAACATCCCATCTTTTATGTTCGGTAAATATATTTCAAACATTCTTTTATAGTCACATTACAAGAGAAAAAACATCACAAACAATCATGTGAGTTAAACTCTTTTTTATGTTACATTTTTAAAGCAAAGTTTTATCCCTCTTTGTAGGTATTTTTAAACAAGAAGACCCTGTGAGGTCGCTTACCTGAGACAAAACTTGATTAAAATTTCTTGTTAAAATTTATAAAGAAATATCATAAGGCTGTTTAAAGAATAATAATTCATTGTGAACTTGGGATGCCTCAGTCTGTGATGATTTGTATTTTAAAGGCATAGTTTAAGCAACCGTGGTTAAGTACCTAAAGACATGTCTACGTTTTAAATATTACACCCAAGATCTTGTTGTTAAAGGGGGTTAAATTTGCCGATATTGCCAAATACCCTAGTTATTTTGGAAAACCAGTTTAGCTTTTTGTAGGCTGCTCAAAAATACACATGTATATCATTGTCCATTTAGTTAACAAAGTAGTTTAAAGTCACTAGAGCACGGTTTGGGCTTTAACATGAGAAAAAATCTAAACTATACCTAAAAGTCTAAATAACTGCGTAATAGAGCACACACAATATGTACCATGTGCTAGTTTTGAAAAAAAATGTGCACAAACCAGGACATTACTAATATACCATGTACATGTATATCCACGTCCACGGACATGAAAAGGATTTACCTCATATTACATGCATTTTTCATCTTTTTTAATATGAAGTCAAGAAATGTTTTAGTGTCGGCCATATTTCATCACATTTCTTTGCTAAGACTCTTACCTAAGTCATATTTTAAGATAAGTACTTTCAACCCAGTTTTCTGTGCTCTAGCTACTTTAATGCAAGAAGAATTGTCACAAATGCTCCCTTATACAATGCTTAGGTGAGCTAAAATATTAAAACGCTCATGCAGTATGACTATGATGCAAGCATTGTATTTCCAACAGTCAACAAGTTATCCAAAATATATGCCATGTAACTCAACATAGGGACTCATTCTTTAACATTTACGCTATAGTGATACCGCCCCACCCCCAAATTCTGTAAGCATCAGAGGTGGTACAAATGTGCGTAGTCATTTTTGAATGAAGTAATATGAAATACAAACATTCTCAAGTAAAAAAAACAGTTCCAAAGTCCCAAAGTCATCAAAATTATAACAAATAATTATGATATCTGATAGATCTACCATACAAAAAGTATTTTATTCAAAATCTATGAGTAATGAGATGTTCTTTCCGCAAAGTCGAGCAATTTACATTGCTCTAAATAGTTTGTTTGTCATAATGTCATGATGGCATGAGAATCATTTGTGTTATCAATGTGTGTTGAAAGTATAATAATAAAACATTACCTTAACCTCGGCAAACTGGACATCGATGCCATTTTGTGACGATTTCAGCTCCTCCGATTTCTCGATTGCCGAGTCGAGCCACTGATCTAAGTCCTGCAGCTGGCTGTAGAAGTCTTCCAGATCATCGCACATGTCATCGAGACGCTTGCATCGTTTCGACGTCTCCGATGCAGTCTGTAAGGGAAACAGACAACAATTATTCAATTTTATTTTAATTACAATTTAAAGAGAGGAGTAGGTATAATATTACTTTATTTAATTCTGTACTTTCTGTTTCAGCGCAGAAGTCATGTCACTGAGACGCTTGCTTCTGGATAATGTCATGTCACTGAGACGCTTGCTTCTGGATAATGTCATGTCACTGAGACGCTTGCTTCTGGATTTATCAAAGAATTTACGCCAGCTATGACTAAAACTGTGTCTCAAAAAGTCTTTGAAAACCATAACTGCATCATTTTATATATATGTTTAGTCAACAAATTAAATATGTTTAACACTTTTACTATGTTATAACAATGTTTGCTATGTTTGCAGGGGTTATGCTTTTTATATGCAAAATCTAAACATTTGCAAATGTTAAATAGAGATATTAAATCCCATTCTCATATCAGAATTGAGCAATTTTCAGATCTAACCAATCTCAGAGATTTATATTTGTGCTACACATTGTTTTTTTCATTTTAAAGAAACATACTCCGATAAAATTATGCACTACCTTTTTCCACCAAACAAGATGAGACCCTTTTCTACTGTAGGGCTTTGGCGACCTTGGCAGTGGCCTAGTTTTGGAGCCAAAGTTAATATGACCTTGAACTGTGACCTTGAAATGCATTTTACTCATTTTCTGTCTATTCCGTATTTCTGCCGTTATGCACAGAAAGGTCTTTTACTCCACAAAGTATTTTCCCACCATATATTGAAATGCAGCACACAAGAAAAGAAATCACACAAAATATGTTTTACTCCATAAAAAAACAGATTATGTCACTTAAAAAATATAAACATGTCAAAAAAGGTCTTAACTATACAAGAGGTACATCACCAAAATGAAATCAAAATGAACAAAACACAATTACTTAAAAAGATGACAAAATTTCAACTTTTTAGTACAAATTGATTCTCGGTTGCGTGTTGATTGAAAATGTTACCAAATCAATGCAAAAACCATCTATCAAAGTCCAGAAATTTGCTGGCATAAATCGTTTTTGCACCAAATTTTGTCAAAACATTTTAAAGATACTGTATCTGCCAACATTTTTTTCATCTTTGCTAATTACGTTACCACACAAACAGAAGTTTCATTATGTTGCAAAGATGCTAAGGCCAAATATAGATAATCTTAGTTTTCCATTAAATAAAATAACATTCAAAAGTAGGATTTTTCATAAATTCTAATTATTTTTACACATGCAAAATTACACTTTCTAAATTTCAATAAAAATGAAAGTTCCCCAAAACTTCAATATCCTCCCCTTTCTGCATTTTTCTTTTGTTCGTGTAATAAGGTTTATCACAAACAGGAAGTATGCTTTCTTTTGTATTTACTAGGACAGTTTGTCCAATCATTACCCTAATCCATTGGATTAAAATTGACCGTGCACTGTTATAAATGGTCATGATTGACAGTTGGGGAACTGTCCATTTTATGGGTGAATTGGTAAAGGAAAACAAGAACACTTTAAATTTTAGCCTAAGTTTAAGTTGCTGGCTGGATTAAATTACCCAGACAGTGAATTAATGGTTTACTAAACAACATCGAGTATTGTCCATTTATTCGGGTGACATTTGTTCGCTAAAATATCGAATGGTGAGTAAACCAGTGAATCATGGGTAACCAAGCAAGATTCTACATCGCAAACAGAATAATGGTTGTTTTGCACTAGTTGCATTACAATGTATAATAGAGTTACTTTTTATTGGTAATGCACATGCTTTGTACATAATGAAATACCTTATAATTATTTCATAATAATATTTGCTTTCCAAAGACTCTGAACCAAATTGTCCAATTAACATGAATAGATACATGTACATGTACAACTAGTACATGTACAATTTAGATTGAATATGTAAAGAAGTTGTATAAGTATTTTACCTGCATTATCATTTTCAAACATCCAAAATTCCACTATACATCTAAATGCTTCATGTATTTTTATAAATATAATTTTCCTTTTTCTGTGTGTTTTTGTTATATACAAAGTTTAAAATAAAACTTAAAGTTAAGCTTATATATGTTATTCTTTATTAAAAACTCCTCACTTCCATGCCAGATATGCAAAATAGGACAACTGAAAGCAATGACTCACTAACTGTAACATTTTATATACAATTTACAATTTACTTTTTTTTGAAAACTACACAGCATGACATTACAAATTTTAAAAGATACAACCAATATGATATAAGATGACATGTAACAGATTTGAAAATGATTTTTTGATGAAGAGATAATTTATGTCTTTTGTATCCTTAACATTCCGCTGATGAATGTTTTAAATGTCTATTATCCTGAGTTACAACTTTGATCAAATCATTCTTACTCAAGCTTGAATAAATCGCGTTGCTCTAATTACTTTATTCACTCGGAACAATAATTATTTAGGGTTTTTATGTTTTCATTACACTTTTAAATCTGTTAAATTTCATATCACTAACCCATTAAAGTTACTTCATATGGAAGAAAGAAAACAAAATATTTGAGGAAAGTAGATCAATATGTAAAATTGTTTCTATTATTTTGTGTAAGAACAAAAGAAGTTGATCATACAGACCTGCTGTCCATTGTGCTTATAAAAATATGTAAAGGGGCATAACTAGTTTGAACACTTGCCCTGTGTCTGCCTAATATACTGAAAAATCACCAGAAAAGGGAAGTAACTGATTCAAACATTAACCCTGTACTATAGTTGCCTATATAAAATAATATCTTAGAGTATGAATGAATAGTTTCTCATTATGATTATGTATTACATAAATATAAAGGGAGGCTATTCATTTAAAACTTACACTAAGTAGTAGCCTTATGTCCAACAAATAACAGATCAAGGGCTGTAACTCATTTAAACACTTACACTAAGGAGTAGCCTTATGTCCAACAAATAACAGATCAAGGGAAGTCATTCTTACACTAAGAACTGTCCTAACGTCAAACAAATAACAGATAAAGGGCAGTAACTCAGGTAAACACTTACACTGACTTGTTGCCCATGAGTCTGTACTGGCCATTCAATAACTCCATAGCGCCATTTTCGCATAAATCCTGCATGACGTTTATACATCATAGTTGATCGTTAGCTGTTGATTTGTCACATATCACACTGCAAGTATTGTTTCTCCTATACAGTCATTGATAATAATTTCTTTCATATCTTATTAAATTTTATTCTACAATAAATCTTTAATAAAAAAATCCCTTTGCTTTTTCAGATTTGTATAAACTCCATTTTTATCTTCAGGTATTGTTACATTAATTGCTAAATATCATGACACATTAGTAGAAGAAACATTCATAGATATCAATAAGATACTTTTACAGCATAGTCATTACATGTATTATTCATTATCAGATTAAGAATACTTTAATCTCTTAAATCAATTAACAGCCTTTTTTTCGTTATCAATAACTCATAAACAATTATTAACTCTGCACGTTGTTCTAATTTTTCTTACATTCATTTCCTATCTGACACACAAAATAATACCACTTCCTTTATATTTTCATTAAAAAAAAACTGCACAATATTTTAAATTAGTTATTTAAACCTTTTCCGTAATTTTTTCTTAACTCTGCACATCTATTGTTTATTTGTTTTTTCCTACATGCTGTTCCTATCCGACACACTAAAAAGTACTACTTCCTTCATTCTTTTTTTCAAAACAAAATATTTAATAAATGCATGTATACATATACATTCACATTATAACACACTTAACCTTACTTCTTAATGCTTCCCCACAAAAATAGAATTCAAACTATTCACACAAATCACGATTATTATCTCGTAATCATAGTATAACCTTGCTCAGCCTTGCTGTAATCATGGCAATTTTTAACCATTTATCCTTCATTTGCTCATGAGCTTTTGAAAACAAACACTTTATGCCTCTATTGAGTTTGATTACTCCAAATTCTTTCGTTTTGATTATCCTTCACACTTTTTCAAAAGGGTTGCTAGGTTAATTTCACACCTTGTTTGGTATTTTAAACTACTTTCACTTTGTAAACAGCAAAACATAGATAAACATCCTCGCAAATTGAAGCTTAGGCATAAAAACGACTTTTAAATTCTAGGTTTGCACAAATCGTTGACTTTAAAGTAATATGTTATTTGTGGTCAAAGGCTTCTATGCCACTTTGCCAATAAACTTTGAAAACTTTGTTTAAAAAATTAAAATTGGTATACAAACTGTTTCTTTTAGACTTTTGCGGTTATAAAACATAAGAAAGGTTGCATATTATATTACACTATCATGCATGTCACAATTTTAACATGTAAATAAATAAAAAGACAGGGCTTTTTACATTTTAATCACTTCAAAGTTTACTTTTTCTGTTAACACAAAGTTCCTAATCCAAACTCAGTCCGAAAACTACTTGACTCGTTTAAACGCCTTATAAGCAAAGATAAGCACAGGGATTAACTCTCTTTATCTAACATTATGAAAACAAAACAATAACTGCCCCCAAATGGACAAAGCCTCTGATTATACTGATTAAGTAACACAAAAGTATAAATCAGGCTCTTTTTGCTCAATGGTCTACCAGAATGATTAAGTACCTCCATTTAACGTCAGTCGTTTGATTTGGACGACGGTCATTTTGGCAAGCTAAGCTATAGTTAGCCGTCTTGAAAGAGCTAAATTACCTCAAAATGAGCACCGTTGTGTTCACTTTTAACATGGGTTAATATAACAAATGTATCCTTTTTTCACATCTCGTTTGCCAAACACTGTGCACAACATTTATCCAACAGTCATTTACAGGCTAACAATTTTTGTTGCGTTTTAAAAATGCACATTTGTGATTTTTTTGTGAAATTAGTATTTTCTGTGAAAACTGAATACTATTTTAAAATTCCTTTCACGTAAAAGTTTAGAAAAATAGTTCCTTTTACTAAACACGACACCACAACATGTAATACCCAAGTATATGCAAACATTAATGTATATTTTCCTCATTAACAAAACACACTATGACACTGTTCTTTTCACTTTATGTTCTTCTCATTGTTTGCTTTTAAACATTCCTTATCTTAATACACCCAAAATCCTATCTAAAAATGCTATCCATAATCCTGGTTAATCTCATTGATTTTACAGATTTTATTATTTATTTCATTTATTTGAACACATCTATTTGTTTACATGTATATAAATATAAAACATACTCAGAGCACCTTTGAGCAAAAAACTCACTGCTATTATGTATTATGTTAACTTAATAGCTTGTTTTATGTACACGCACCAAGTTACCAACTACAAATATTAATCTGTTTCTTTAGATCAAGCCATATTTTCAGTTTATTTTGTAAAAATGCTGATTTTAACTTACCTTTAGTCGATTAAGTACAAGGATTTTGTTGGTACTCAGTGTTGTAGTTGTTAATTGTTCAAATATGATTTCACTTTTCCACTTTCATGCATCAATAGAGTAGACTAATTACTCAGGAACATATGTATTCATTTTTTTCCTTTGATGTTTTAGGTCAAAGTGATTTATTTATCTTTAATTGATTATAGATGTACTGACATATACTTACAAGATCTTAACCTTTTTATGAAGGGTAATATACTCATTTACATGAAAAATAGTTGAAAAAAGGACAATTCTACTTTATGAATACCAGGGGGGGAGGTAATAATTCTAAACAAAACCAAGAGCTCTTTTATCTTCTGTTTTATTTAAGTTTATAAATAACTAAAATAAAACAACTTTTCAGTGTTGCATTTTTTAATTATTGAGATTTTTATTTCACTTTCATGCATCAGTAAACTAGTCGAAATAGTCAGACCAGAATTTGTTTTTTTCTTGGATGTTGTAAACTAAGTCCCAACTGATAGGTTCATTTTTAATTAGTAAAAATATTTTAATAGCATTTTCTGTGATAACTGTGTGATGATTGATGTGTTCATGGACACTTTAATTTTACTTAGATGAATAAATTTTCATTGGGATTTTTAATTCTTGGATTGTCTTACCCACTAAATACAAGAAATTAAATGTTCAACAAATAAAAATGATTTCACAGTAATTAAGTTGTGATGTTAATTAAAATATCAAATAAAACTTACAGAATCCAGCCTGACTTTCAGGTCGGTGGTGCTTGATTTCAGTTTTTGCAACTGTTGTGCACCTTCGTCCTTTGAAGCCGGTTTATTGTTCTCCACCAACGATTCAGCCTGTTTGATTGATTCGAAAACTTCATCTGACTTTTCATCCACACTTTGTTTCAAGTCCTGAAATAATAAATAATGCAGGTAAATAATATTGTTTTGTTTTTGTTTTTTGTTTTAAAGTCTTTAGTTTTTCCAAGTTTTTTTATATTCTGATAAAACAACTTACCACCTTTAGTCAAGTTTAAAAATAAGAGCAAAAGGCTAAAAATATCTGAAATACACTCTTTGTGCACATCAGCTTTTGTGAGAGAAAAAATTAACATTAATATTTATGTCTTTTCTCCTAGTATACAATATAATATTTATATACGATCAAAAAAGTAGTTGTATTTCACACCCCCCAAAAAATGTATTATTTGTGCTTAAGCCGTTATCTGAAAAATAAAATTTACACAATCACGAACAAGTCTGATTGCCAAGTATCGATCAAACTTACATGGATGTCCTCGCGCTGTTTTTCCAGTTTCTCTGATCGCTCACTCGGTGTTCCCTGCTGGGCCAGACGCCTCTCAATATCCTAAAAGTACAGCGCACAAGTCATTTTTGGTTCAGAGTAAAACTATTGTCATGAATTATTATTTAGTGAGACATTGCCAACGTCGCTGCGAGTGTGTACGTTTTCATTATTATTTTATATGTGTTGTTATTATAACATCAGTCAGTGAATAGTAAAGGACAATTTGTGTTTTATTTATAAGCAAAGTACTCAATAACTTAAATCTATACGATCGCCAAGAAAACTGCTATCTGTTCTAAAAATAGAAGGTTGTTAGTATATTATTGAACTAGGCCTTTTTAGGATATTTTTCCATCTTAAGTTTATAAGTTTTATATAATGTGGCAAATTGTCTGCTTCAAATTGAAAGCATTTGTGAAAGTGTCCTCTTAAGAAATCTATGCACCTTTCTTAAATAATATCACATTATGATCATACATGTTTAAAGAACTAAAAGTTATTTTTCATTTAAAAAACAAAATAAAGACAAGGAACAGTTACAATACCTGAAGCCAGTCTGATTGGTCCCTGATCTCCAGCAGACACTGAACAACCTCTTCCTCTTCCGATGCCAGAGTGACGTCCCCTGTTTCTGGGTCGACCTTCACCTTAGAGGTCATCGTCAGGAAGCCGTTTGCGAGGGCATCTCGTAGAGACATTGTCTGACCATTCGGGGTCAAGAAGTTTGTGGTTCGTGGGTTCACTTGATTTCCATCGATTAAGTCACGGAGAGTTGCAGAAGTGTCAGCAAATCGATCAGGATCTATTTTTGGGTCAATGTAGCCACGCTTGATTGCTTCAGCTAAGGTTATCTTTTCCTTGGTTTTTGGATCGATAAAACGGCCTGACTTTGGATCAAATTTGCCTTCATCGATCAAATTTGCAAGACTGACGATATTTCCAGTTTCATTATCAACCAGCATGAGGCTGCTGGCATCAAGCATTCCATTCTCAATAGCCTCTGAAATCAACATATTGGCCCCGGTTTGAGGATCGATCACCATTCCCGACTTCAAATCAATAAATCCCTTATCTGCTGCTTCTTGCAGAGACAAATCGCTGAGCGTCTCAAGCAATGGCACAATAAGCCTGGGATCTATTTTTCCCGCTTTAATTGCATCAGCAATTGACATTGACTCCCCGGTTGCTGGATCAGTGAACATTCCATTTTTCAGATCTAGAATTCCAGACTTCAGAGCATCTTCCAAACTTATTATCCCTCCATTTGGCCCTTCTACACATTTCACCGAAAGATCCGTCTTGTCCTTCAGTTTGGCGATAGATTCTCGATTTCCAATTATCTTCTCCGGATCGATATCTGTCTGAATCAGACCCCTTGCAACTGCTTCTGATAATGACAACTGTTCCCCGGTGTTGGGGTCAACAATTTTTCCAGTATTTGGGTCGAAAAGTCCACTTTCAATCGCTTCTGCAAGGGACACAACCTTGCCTGCATTTGTATCGTACAGAAAAACCGAATTTGGATCAATAAGTCTCTGACTTATGGCAGCTTGCAGACTAATTGTGTGTCCAGTATTGGGGTCAGTGACTAAGCCAGTGTCTGGATCAAATTTCCCCTCTTTGATCAACTGACCGATGGAATGGTCCTTATAAATGTCCATAATCTGCTTGGCTACTTGTGGCGAAATGAGACCTTTCTCGACAGCCTCTTCGATCGACATCGGATCCCCTCCAGGTGGGCAGAACTCGTTTTTGGCCAAATTGATGAGGCCTTGGGAAACAGCTTCTTCCAACGAAATGTCGCGTTTACCTGAATTTTTGACAAGAGGCATTGAGACGTCATGCTTTGATCTTAGACTATCCGCAAGTTTCTTACTTGGGTCCCTTCTTACTCCATCTACATCATCTTCTTCGAAAATTTCACCCACGCCTGGAATGAATTTCTGTTTCTTGATATGCAGCTGTTTGTAGGTCAGTATATTCTCCTTTGGTGTGCTGGCGTCAACCGGTTTGACCTTGATGAAACCTTTTTTGATGGCCTCAGCCAAGGCCATAGTTTCTCCAGTGTGAGGATTGCGGTAGATGGAGTTAGTAAGATCAACAATACCGTCTTGAATTGCTCGCTTGAGCGTCAACTCTTCACCAGTGCTTGGATCGATAACCGCCAGCACCTCGTGCGAAATATCGGAAAAGTCGACACAAGTGAACATTCCATTATCTTCCGCAATTTCATCAAGAAGCGCTGGGTCGGCAACCAGGTACCCATTCTGAACTGCTTCCAAAATACTCATTTTTTCTCCCGTCACAGGATTTGTATACAATCCTGTCCTTGGATCGATAATTCGCGCTGTAATAGCTTCTTTAACTCCGACCCATTCGCCTGTTTTCGGATCGATCACACCTTCGACTGGGTACATCATAGTATCCATTTTATTCCTGATCGGAGAAAATCCGCCATTTTGAGCGCTGCCGTTTGGAAGATTATCACTGAAGTCAACCAAAACAAGACCGCGCTGAATGGCTTCGGGGATCGATATAACCTCCCCGGTTTCAGGGTTGCGATATGTTCCGTCGATTTGATCTAAAATGCCATTGGCTAATGCTTGGAAGACGCTGAGTTGCTGTTTTGATTTTGGGTCTATCACACCTGAAAGTCGAAAATAAAAGTTTTTTGTTAGTTAACAGATGTTACAAATTAAATCTCTGATGTACCAGGTAATGTTACAACAATTGCTGCCTTCTAATGGCACATATTGTTAAGTGAAGAAATGACAACCCAATCCCATTAAAGGTTTATGCCAAACACAAATGACATTGCATATCTCATTGGCCAGTTTCAAATTAAATTAGGAGTGCACAAACAATAAAGTTTATGAAACATTAGCTTCATTTTTTTATTGGTTAACATAACTGTCTGCCTTTTTAACACTGAATTTGGCCATATCTTGGTGACTATTTTATATCTAAAATGTGCCATTAATTACATATTAAAGTCTATTAACCACACCTGTGATAATAAAAGACTGGGTCTCCTTAACGACGCCGGCCATGGACGCTGCATCACCCGACAGAGCAGACGCCACCCTCCGTAACTTCTGACGTCGTCGCGGTGGCGGAACCGGCGCCTTCCCAGGCCGACGTTCGTGAATGTAGAGTTCCGACTTCACCTTGGTGATGGACGTCTGCTTCGTTTGAAGGTCAATGTCCACCACAGGTAGAGCCCTGACGAAAGGAAACATCATTTTTGCCACACATGAACATTCTTTCACCATAAAAGGGATTAAAGTATAACGTTTCTAGAATGAAAAATGTTTACCTAAATAATTGTCTATTAAATATTGATCTATACACAAGAAAATTATGCTGTGGATAATGCTATCACAAAGATAATGTGAAAAAGGCTTTTTTTTTTCTTACAAGTAAAATTAAATGAAGAATACTTTTCTTGTTAATTGAAACTTTTAAATTTAAAATGTGATAAATACATGATTCCTTCTGAAATACCTACATTTCAAAGTAAGCCTTGGAGCAGTACGTCGGTCCTGTGCTCTCTGTAATCAGCACGCCGGTCTTCTCTCGGGTGGAAGACAAGGCGTGACGGTACGTCTTAGCATAAGTAAGCAGCTCCTGAAATATAGACAGAAAAATGTTCAGTGTTTTATGCAGTTGTCTTTATTCACTATTTAATGCACTGCATAGTAATTGCATGGACGCATAGCCTGCTAATTAATTAACCTTTATTTGAAATAATTTCTAATTATCGTATACTTTACCATGCTATCAAAATAAAACAATGCATGATAAAAACAAGAAGACTCTATATCATTAATGAATTATGAACTTATTTCTTCCTATGGCCTTGTTTTAAGCCTAGTGTTTCTCTGATGTGTTGTTAATCAATAAAAGTAGCATGAAGCTGGCAAATGCAAACACCATCACTGCTCCATTATCTTAGAAGATCATCAGTGAAATATTGCATATGCTCCATTCACTCTCACATATAATAATACACAACTTTCACAGGGGTGTTCTCAACACACAGAAAAAGGTAAAGTCAGACATTTTTGCAGTGTTCTTATTTTTACAGTTTTTCCTAGATATTAATGTGACAGTGTGTGTATAAAACCGTACACTTGGTCCCCGATATTATTTTATGACTTGGCTCAGTGTTAAAACACATAACTGCCGACCCAGGGATTGCGAGTTCGACCCCCCATCACATCCCCATAAAATACACAAAATTAAATGTCCAACAAATAAAAATAACTGGTTTTTATTGAAAACCTGGTTCATGATTGCAGGGACCACAATGGAAATAAGGGTTTTAATTAATTCTTTTTTGTGCTATCCTTGTATTTAATGTACATGTATCTGGCATCATTGTAGTCAAAAATCCATTTTTAAAATTGTAAGTTGTGATATTTTAAATATTTGATCATTTTTATTTAATTAATACATTTGTGATAAATGTTATTATTATTTATATGTTTTGAAAATGTTGACTGTGATATATATATAATGTATTGTATTGCCTGTACATTGAATGCGAAACAATCTATCTATCTATCTATTATTAGAAAGAGTCAAAGCTTCACCTTGTAAACAACCAGCGTCTTCCCGTTGGCTTGCCAGGTGAGCGTAGTTCCATTCTGTGTGTCCGCGTCCCGTGGTTTCACCTGGCTCAGAATCTTCCGGAAGCTTGTCGCCTGGGAAACCAGGTCGCGGTAGTCAACATCATCTTCGCTGGGTCCTGGACGCAGGACTTGTACGGCTTCGTTCATCAGTCGCATCAACTCTGCTTTCTGATTGGCCGAAATTGTGTAGAGCTAAAATAAATACAAAACATGTCAGATGTATGAATTCCACAGTGACATCTTTCAGCAACAATGAGCTGAAAACTTAATTGCTCTGGTTGATGAAATAAAAATGCCCAATAAGAAAAAAAAAATGTATTTTTGTTTCCAAAGTAAAGTTTTATTAAAATTGTACAAAAGTTTCTGAACTTTGATAACGTATCAAGTGTTTATGTACGTAACCCTACAGATAAACAAGTTCTAGTCAGATGCAAGTACGGTTCAATTGACAGAGCACCCTTTTGCAAGATGCAAGTTGTGCATTTCATCCCAGACCTAGGTAAATTTCCAACACTGTGACACAAGCCGCCCTACCTCTTTGACAGTGGTGTCCTCAGCCGACGCCGTGAGAAACTGAGTGAGCTGGCTTCTCAGTCTGGTCAGAGTTGTCTCCCAGTTGACCAGAAGCTGGTCCTTAGCCCTGGAAACAAGCGTCACATTAGTTGTGGGTTATTATTTAAGATAATTATTGAGTTATAGGTTTATATTGGTTTGTTAAAATACAGTAACATATAAGAATTTGACATTCAGGCAGACTTGTACATCTGTCATGGTACACAAGTGGCGCATCCTTTGCCCTTGAAACAATCATTTTTATTGGTTGATTGGTTTTACAAAGTTTTCAAAACTGTTTAGGACCAAACACAATGGTCAGTTAGCCGTCCTACACTTACTGGGACACTAAGCCAACCTTTCCGACAATGAACAGTTCCACAACTGTCAATCATGATCATTTAAAACTGTACATGGTCAATTTTAATCCAATAGATTAGGATTATATTGTCAGCTGACAATCTGACCTAGAAAATACAAAAGAAAGCATACTTCCTGTTTGTGATAAACCTTATCACAAGATCAAAGGAAATATGCCGCTTGGGGAGGAGCTTGAAATTTTGTGGAACTATCCATTGCTCTACTTGGTTCAGAGGTATATATAAGTCCGCTTTCTTGTCAGGAGGGGGGGGAATAACTTACACAAAAAATCAATCATAATAAAAAAACAACTTTAACCGACTGCCTCACCTTTGTGACTCATTGTACGCTTTCTTGTCAGGAGGGGGGATAACCAACACGATTCCCGGCACCTCAGTCTCTGTCCCGTCCCCACAGCGGATCTGCCAGGCGTCGCTGTCGGCGTTGTTCAATATGGTGCACACGTCTCCCTCCTTTAGGCTCACCTGAAACAATGGAAATATTATAACTATAGTAAACTCATTTTTATTCGTTGGACATTTAATTTTGTGTATTTCGTGAGTAGGACAAACCACGAATTTATGATCCCAATGAAATATTTAACTTCAGCAATATTTTGTATACATTGAAAGCCATGTAGTGTGCGAATACGTCCATCTTCGTCAAACCACATAATTTCTTGCCCATGAAATTAAATGATTTCACAGAAATGTGAAATAAAAAAATCTTACTTTTGCTGCACTAAATTTCTTACTTTTTCTGAGTTGACCCTGCATAAATAATTAGCCTTTTTTCATTTATTCTAATTTACGAGGGTTGTTCGGGAAGTTTTGAGAATTTTGTCATATCTCCTATAGTTTTTGTTTCTAATATGTATTTTTTGGCACATACTAAGATTAGCCTATCACTGAACTATTCCTAAAAATTGAATAGAATCAGACAACAATAGCCGGAAATAGCAGTAACCATAGCAACACCATAATGCCGCACCGGAGCAGTCCGACTTTAAAGAATGGTATAACGCGCTACACTAATCATATTGCGTAATTTTGATAACGCAAAAAATGCTCGATAACGCTGGTCAGCAGCGGAACGTCATGACGTCATTTCCTGAAAATATCATAACGTTATTTAAATTCTCAACGGATCAACATTGTTTTAAAGTTGTTGTCCACTGAGTAAACAACATGACGTCGATAGGTGACGTTGAATTGCGAAGCATCGTGAAATTTTGTGTTGCGCTGGAAAAGTCTCCCACAGAAACAATGAAAATGATCAATTCTACAGGAAAATACAAG
>Ga0224511_10000301_pt1 | contig 21642 bp, 3 predicted proteins | sample SF_May12_sed_USG_2_FD_169988 | JGI IMG/M metagenome (GOLD analysis project Ga0224511, IMG submission 169988) | Sediment microbial communities from San Francisco Bay, California, United States - SF_May12_sed_USGS_8_1 | ecosystem: Environmental > Aquatic > Marine > Sediment | place: USA...
TCATTAAATCGTTCTGCTATAATTACAACTAAGAACTCTTTATCAAGCACGTCGTTTATGTATGCATTGAAAGCCGTTATGTTTCTACTTTTAATTATGTTTAAAGGTACACCGTATTCGAAGGAAACGCGATTGTTAAGAAAGGAATACTTTGGTATTTCGTTTTCAAGAAGTTCCTTTGACGATAGCAACTCTTTTATTGGGTCATGGCTAGTGTTCGCCAGCATTTTTAGAACATCGGGCTCAAAATAGTTAACGACGGACCGGAAATGTGCGAGCGGCTCCCGGATGGTGCTAATGATGGCGGTGTCGGCGGGCAGCACCTTGGCCCACGCGTCCCTGTTATACACGACGTGGTGACAAAGGATGTCATACGTGCGGCCAGGCGGCGGAGGCAGGATGTTCTGCTCAGTGATGGAGTCCCAAATGCTGATGATATTTGGGTATTGGAACTCGTTAAACTCGTGCGGCAGGATGAACGTGAGGTTCCATACCCAGCCGAACCGTAGCATGATCGCCTGGGCTGTTGTGCTGGCCGCCTTGTGCACCTTGAGGAAGCCGATGTGTTTCTTGTAATTGCTGGGCGCAGTCGACGGCAGGTGCTGCGGGCGAGCATCTAACTCGGATATATTTGGTCTGCCAGTTTCCCATCGTATATCATATATGTCATCGACCTCCGCCAGGGCCAGCATGTTTCTGCTCTGGTGTACCAATCGCTCATATGTTCCTGTGTATACGTTCAGCGTCACCAATACGACGATTGCGGCCAACAAAAAGATCCTTAAATAGAAGGAAATACGCCAGTAAGATTAATATATGTCGCCAATAAGCTTCATATTTCTAAAATAAGTTTCTTTGGTCAAATTCAAATCGGTTTACTGAAGAGATTATTTAAGATTTCATTTATTTATTTTCATAGAAATTTGCATGCGCAAAATGAAATTGTACATTTAGTTAAAGGGGCTGGGATCCATACTTGTTTAATTTTTTCGTTATTTGATCGATGTTAAGCAATATTTTAATGAACCTCTGAATACTTAGGTGTTTCTAATAAATTATTACATGGTACGAAATGACCGGTTACAAAAACTATCACGGTTTATACAACGCAAAGTCAAGGCATGGTAAATGGAGTTGTATTTTTCATTTCTATGGATGAACAGATTCAATTAAACCGAGGGTGCTATTATCCCCATGCAAACTATGCTTCATTGGGACTTTCCCTTTTCTCTGATTAACTGAAATCATGAGGTACACTGTTAGAATACTAAGGGATAGAAACTTATGGCGATGCTATCTGATGCTTAGGTTAATCTTATTTTTCGACAAAAGTTAAAGTGTTTTAACATCGTTGTGTAGTTATATTTTTCTGGTCCTCTGGGATCATGAATTTTATGTTGATTACATTTGAAAAAAGAGTCCGCTCATGCGCTAGGGGGCGTCAGTGGTATAGCATCATTTATTACCACCGATGAACAGCTTCAATAAAACCGATGCTGCTATTTTACCCATACAGGCTATGCTTTTTAGGACTTTACCTTTATCTCAGATTAATTCAATTTCGAATGCAATATATATTCGAGCTAACAATTACCCGCATCCGTCGGTACCACAATTATCCTTAAAACTGTTATGGTGTTTTAGAAAAAAATAGTTTTATAGTTTATTCTGAATGTCTGTAAAAGTGCAGTCACACTACAGCGTATGACATCAGCGTATGCCAGCGTATGGTCATACGCTCGTAAACGCAGATATACGTTAGGGGTACGCTAGGCATACGTCGTGTACGTTCCTCATACGCTGGCATACGTCGATGTACGTCGTTATACGCAGAGGCTAAAATAAATTTTTGGACATGTTCAAAAAATTTCAGCGTATGCGAGCGTATAAATAATACGTTACTCATACGCTCATCATACGCTAGGCATACGCTGGATACGCTAGGCATACGCTGAATACGCTAGACATACGCTAGAGGTACGTTACTCATACGTTGGTACAAACAGTGGCCAGTTGAGCTTAAAAATATAAAGGGTCCTTTTTCTCCATTTTAGTCAGTTGTCGACATAAGTTTTTCTCTAACACCATTTTGATTTAATAAATTTGTCACTTTAATATGTAAAATTAATGGAAGACACAGGAGAAGGGAAATGAAGAGAATAGGTTAAAGACATTTCGCATGCATCTTGACACCTCGTAGTCTAGCTTGAATATGAAGGTACTGGGACAGTCCACAGTGGAAAGTCGGTGCTATTCATAGTCGAAAGTCTACACATGTTATGCACACTTTACTCATACGCTCGCGTACGTAATGCATACGCTACCCATACGCTCGCATACGTTCTGCATACGTTACTCATATGCTCGCATACGTTATGCATACGTTACTCATACGCTCGTATACGTTATGCATACGTTACTCATACGCTACCATGACAGACCGTCGTCGATAGCTCGGGTTTAACACTCAAAAGTTGTGCGTATAAGTAGTTTTTTCCCCGAAATTGTCATACGCTACTCATACGTTCTATCATGCGCTGTGGTGTGACTGCACCTTAACGTCTTGTTGTTCTGCGTGTTTTGTGCCGTTCTGTGTTTTTTTGTACGGGCCATTTTTCAAGGTGCCATTAAAGATGCTATGCCTGTATCTTTTAGGTCAGAATTGTTTGCATCTTACATTTTAACCATATTTAAGCAGTGAAACATATTACCGTAAATATGAGAAACTGCCAAATATAGTTATCCATGCATGTAAAAATATTACAGAAAAAAATAATCTGTTGAAAATATGTGGCCCGCCAATTCGGCTTTGTTTATTTACGTTACGACCCATGGCGTCTAAACAGTTAAATAGCTTGACTACAATATATATTCTCAGTTGACTCGGTGGTGCAGTGGTAACGCATTCGCTTTGGATGCAAGATGTCCCGGGTTCAATTCCCGGCTCCGGCAACGGTTTTTATGTTCGATTTTTTGTTTTGTTGTTGTTGTGTTTTTATTTTTTTGTCGAAAAACACATTATTTGTCACAAAACTTTGCAATTCCTTTTGCAATGTTAATCTATTTATTATACTTAACATATTGCAAGATTTGTGACCGATTATAAGGGTATTAACATACAGACCTAGCATCTTTAAGCTTTACTTGTCAACAGCACATTTTAGATGCATTACAGATATTTGATCCATAGTTGACTTGTCTGAAAAAATAGTTTGCACAGTATTTCTGAATTCAAAAATATCAGCGTCTCTACCTCTGTTGGTTGAATTAGGTGCAACATGTTTTCTTTCTTATAAGTTATGAAAGCCAATCATGTAAATCAAAGTCAAGTAAATTGGAAGCCTGGTGATGCTGCTTTAACACATATACTAAATACGCTCGGCTTTAAAAGAGGCAACACGTGTGGGGTAAATATTTACTATTATATTCCTTTAGAATGGTCATCTATGTCAACTGGGCCGCCTTTGTTATAATAGCTCAGGCTTTAAGAGTGCCAGTTATTGACATAACACCTTATATTTACGTAGTCTGTGCTCAACAAACAAGATGACGGCTGTGATGATATACTTCCAGTCGGCACGTACGAAAAGGTAGTTAACTGGCATTATAAGATGTTTTCAATAAACAATATAAATGCAAATAAAGAAATGCATAAAACACATATTTGTTTTGGTGGGCTTTTATTCGTAAATAAGATGTAGGGTGAATTGACTCGTTATTACAAGTTTGCTTGTACACTCTGCACCTACGTACATGTGATTAGAGGAAAATATAATAATATAATTGTATAATCCCGTCTTTGTACGCGAACATTACACAGGGCTGATAGAAATAAATACTTTATCTTAAACACGTGTTCATATTTTCTGGGAATGCCAAGTAACACAACATTTATAGAATGATCTACAAATGTTGTTAACAGCAACATAGTATTAACCTTCCAATAAAAAGAACTATCGCATTATTAGATTTAAAAACTGAATTTCAACATCAACTGATAAAATACTTATTGATTCTAATACAAAGCTTTATCTACATAATGAAAATACAAAGTAGACGTCCAATTTTTACAATTTTTCTAAATAGGGACTACTCTCAGTCTATACAATGTATAACTATGCTAGCACCTATTACTGGTATTGCTACCACATGTAAGTGTACGTGTATAAACAAACTCTACATATTTGAATACATTTCTTTGTGTACAGTGACAAAATATTTTGCCTGTATATGTGAAAAATAAATGATAAAAAATAAACATATTTCAACTACTGGTAACGGAAAAGTGTACAACTAAACATGTAGAATATAAAATAGTGCCGGGTGTTTTTCAGTTTTCATAAGAACAGTTTCAATAAATCGACTGTGATTATCATGTTGTCATTATTTTCTTGAAAAGTTTAATTGTTAACAAAAGTATTAACATATGAGATAATATAAATTCGAAGAGATGTTCAAAGAAAGAATGTTGTAAACAATGTAGATAGGTCAAATTTAAGGGCACCATGACAAAATGGCCCGTACAAAAAACAACACACAGAACGACACAAAAACACGTAGAACACCATGACGCAACAGGCATTTAGAAATAAACTTCTTTTTTTTTCCGTTCAATTTTAAAGTGAGTACATGCCAACATATAATAAATCTCTAATATCGTACGTTCAGGTTACAAAGATTGCATTTTCTGTCATAACGTCCCAGGCCCATCTAACGGCATTTTTCAATCGGTAGATTATTTTACATAGTCTGAAATTCACAATAGATTGAAGGGATTTACCTGGTATTATGTGTTCATTTTTGTGTTCTTGCTTTTAGATTCTATAATTTAGACTTTTTCACAGCTCAGTAACAACATTCTTCCAGTTTTTCAGATATTGTTTTTTCAAAGATGTTTCTATTTAGGTTAAATCTTGTTCTCTACTAAAATATTGTGATAGGTTATACAAAATATAACTAAGGCCACATTCATTCAATATATCTTTAACACATTTTAACCAGGAATAAACATTGTTGCTTACATGAGAGACAGATAACTAAAAGATAACTACTATTCTATATAACATTGATGACAAATTATAATCATTGTTTAAGCCTATACCAAAATCATATACCCCGGTAATTCTTTTCTTTATCATAAAGCATACAATGTGGTGTACTCTTTTTAACATTCGATACATTTTACGAAAATCAGTATGAATTTTATTTATACATTTTTTGTCTCCATATCCCCAAACTTCACAACCGCACACTTATACAGTAACAACAGTATTATCAAATAGTTAGATATGACAATCATTCGGCAGGTTGATGTTTCTTTTTTTAAATTTATTAGCTTGATCAGATGCATTTGATTTAGCTTTAGTAAGTTTTTGTTATTGAAAAAGAATACCTAAATATTCATTGGCATCAATATTTCAAAACGTTTGTCCTTTATAACAATGCCTCTGTTTCTACCAGGTCTATCTCCAAATAGAATTATAATTTAACATTGATATCTAATGTCCATGTGTCACAGTAGTCAGAAAAACTTTCCAGAAGTGATAAAAGCTCAGCTTCAGATTTTAAAAACATAACAGTGTCATCTGCATACAACAATACAAGGGTTTGACAAACATATATCCAGATCATAATCAGTTGAATATCACTTATATTTCAACTAAGATAATGCACTAAATCGTAAAGATAAAAGAAAATAGAACTAGGGACACAATTGCGCCTTGCGTTACGCCTCTACCACACACGAAGAAATCAGTGTAACCATTATTTAACTTTAAGCAATATTTTACATCTTTGTACATATTTCTAATCACATTCAACAACTTTCCAAGAACATTGTATTCAACAATTTTGGTGCAAAGATAAGATCTTAAAACGCCGTCAAAGGACTTATTAAAATCTACAAATGCACATAATAATTTAAAAGACAATACTTAAATAGACATTTTGTGTTTGCAATATTCAAACAACAGGTGAGCTATTTCAACATTTTCAAGAGTATTTAGTGTGGATTTTTCTAATTTATGCTTGGTTTATTTAACAAAAGTTCATTGTTTTCCACATAAAATTTGGCTTTTAAAGTCACCCGAGCGCGGTTTTGGCATTAATATGGAAAAAATCTAAACTATCCCTAAAAGTCTAAATAACTGCGTAATAGAGCATAAACCATAGGTTTCATGTGCTAGTTTTTAAGAAAAATGTGCACAAACCATGATATTTCCAATATACCATTCATTATGAGGGGAACTCATTTTCTTGTCCACGGACACAAAAAGGATTTACCTCATATTACAAGCATTTGTCATCATTTAAAATATGTAGTCAAATTCTTTTTTAGTGTCAGCCATTTTACATCACATTTCTTTGCTAAGACTTGTACCTAAATCATATTTTAAGATAAGTACTTTTCAACCCAATTTTCTGTACTCTAGCTCCTTTAAACGCGTTTAAAATAAATCTACTGTTTAGCCCACTGATCTCTTTCACCTAAATGACGAGCGTTCAACAAGTAGCATTAAAAGGGTGGTCACATTTACGTTTTTTCACGTAGTTCGTTTAACCCGTACTTACTCGTAGTGACACGTACTCAAACGTAGACTCGCTACGGATAACTTGGTTTGAAGTACATGAAAATACTGACCTTCTTATGTGTTAATTTAAATAACGCTTAATTAATTCAGATTTTGAATACTTCTGTCAACCATTGTTTCAATTACATAAGGTAAAAGCTACATGTAACATTTAAATATCACACACGGTCGATTTGTCAAATTATTCATCTGAACTACGATCATTACTACGTTTAACTACGGTTAACTACGGTCTAGTACGATCGGTACGTTTAAGTACGGTCTAATACGGTCTACTACGGTTAAATCACAATACGGCTTACTATAGCTAGTGTGACCAAGCCTTTAAACTGAACTGCACAACATTGTAATCTGAGTAAGTCTAGCTTAAGTATTGATACACCTGTTTGCATGTAATGGACTTGACTATCCCGATCGACTTATACCCCATACTTCATATCAATACTAGCGTATTGGTCTTATGATATACTGATCAGATTATCCCGACTGCACAGTACACTGGACAATATATTGGCACATTTCAACGTATATGTTTGCACGATTGGATAGGATTTGTTAAGCACTGTCCAGCGTATAAAACCAAATGGGGCCAAATCGACCATTCGCAAACTTTACCATCAATCATAACGATCAGCGTTGTGATTGAAGTTGCAAATAACTATAAAATATAAAACACATAAGATTATCCTGATAATAAAGTTACAAATTAAATGTATCCATGTTATATTAAAGTACGACATGGTGGTTACTGTTTAACCTCTATGAGCGACACCTCTAACGAGCGGCAAAACAAATCACCCCCGTGCTGTGGCATTGACCATGGAAAATGAACCTCCGAGACACCTCTCTAGACCAACTAAAATCTTATCTAGCCGCCTGATGTTGCTTTACAGAGGTTTTACAGTGTTTCAAGCACATATTAAATCTTAAACTAAGAATGAAATGTTTTTTAACATTTGCATCGATTTACACTGTTCAAGATGCGTACACCTGTTACTAAGCAATGAGACATAAGATACAGTTTAGTTGGTTATGTAAAGTATTTTGACTTACCCTAACAACTTCCGTGACCTGATCATAATACAAATTTGCGTATTACTTAACGGAGTTATGAGAAACTTCAGACACAGAAACCCGTGCCAATAAATCGGTGCATCGAGTCCGAGTCCAGCGTCCTGTGTGCGATTATGTTGGCGATATTTTAACATTTATATTGAAAGGAACTAGCCAAGGCCATCCATTCACCCTTTGTTTTAATAACATGACAGTAGGTAACATCTTGTTAATACGGCCAGCTATGCATACGCGTAGCCGCACATAATGCGGTGCCGACGGCACACCCCTGTATTGCATTTCTGTCCGAATGTACCGATAGCCTTTTTATTTATATATTATTAGTATTTGGTCTGAATGACCCCAAGCTCGCTCCAATGTTTTCGTGCAGAGCTTGTGCCCTTTCAAGGCTTAGTGAATAATATCTGCAATCATGGTATACAGATAAAATAATTCCAGAAAGCTCTCCATGTATAGTATATATGAACATGATCTTTGCATTGAAACTTATATTGATGAAATATATGTCTTGTTTAGTTTCGCATCTCTTCTCAGCAATTAGCAGTTGAAAAGGGCAGATACGATAATTCCCCGCGAGAAAATAGGTATTGTTTACTTTGTTCAGCTGGTTTAGTTGAAACCGAGTACCACTTCCTTCTTGTTTGTTTATTATACAGAGATTTAAGACAAAAATACTTTTAAATATTTCTGCAGCTGGTCAGCCGTTAAAAAAGTAAAAACTTACCTATTTCGAATCGCAACCGGCTCAAATTAATGTTGCTAAGTTCATATACTTTGAAATGAAAAAGAGACAATTGTACTTGAATAATGGCTAATATATATGGCCCATTGTGAATAGTATATGGTAAAGTTTACATACTTTGCAATGAAGAGACACTTGTACTTGATAGGGGTTATAAATCTAGAAAAGTCATGCTTTACTTTCTGAAAAATTCATTTAAGTCTTATTTTGACACTTTGTTTACTTTTTTTTGAAAAATTATGTCCGTTGACTCACTTGTGTTCTTGGCACTGAAGATACATATTATTGGAGTCTAATATATCATGCCTATAATAACATACAAGTACACATTAGTACTTGCTCTGTTACACATATTTGTTACTGTTCTCAGTACTGCTACCATTCATTGTAAAAAGTCTTTGTATGCTATAAACTTCGTAAAATTAATGCAAATAAAATTTGTTACTGTTACTGGTACTAAATAAAATTAGACATCCTACTCAAAAGACGTTTTAATTAGTCACTTTTATTTTGCTGTATTCTCAACATCAAATAAACCAAATTCTTCGAAACATTGAGCGTTTTATACCGACATATTTCACAACCACATTTACCAAGAACATAGTCATGGGCATATTGAACGCCTTAGCAACAGAACCAACGACATGAATCGGTGCACGTGTGTGACGAAAAGAACATTTATTTAAAGATTTAGTTTTGTTTAGTTGTTTCCATGACGCTTTTTTATGAAAACTACTGGTGTTATATGGAATAATATCGCTACGCACACGCTTTGAAAACACTTTGATTTATTAAAGGGACGGGCAAAGACATAGGTACTATGTGAAAAAAGTGGCATTTTACCGAAGTAAGAAAAAATAATGCAACAATTGTAAATATTTAGGTGACAGTGCAATATGCCGTTTAACTTGAGAAAACATTATGTTGTACGAAGTTATGGTTACAAACACAAATAGTAATATTTTTTGTTAAGCAACTGCATACTAAAACGCAATTGACTGTCTACATGTAGTGACTTTATGGTGTAAGTTTTATTAGACGTTTCATTTTGAAAGCAAATAAGCAAAAGTAGTCACATAATGTAACCATAAATGTAAGTATGCACTATTTTTCTGGGTCAAACACGCGACCCAGATTTAAAAAAAAAATATGTTCAGTGTTAACTTATACAAAACCAACCGGACTTGTTATGAAAAACATAATTTCGGTCTATAGTTTACGTATATTTATTTAGTTAACACACTAGTATAGATCCAAACAATATAATGGCCCCTTTAATTAAATATATAAAAAATGTGCATTGCAAAGATGCATAAGATCAACAAATCTACGTCATTGCCTTGACCACCTGCTACATTGATTTCTGGTTTCTTAAGAATTCTGTTTCCGAAAGAGCAACATTGATTAGCCGGCATTATGACGATTTTCTTTTTTTCCGGACAAACATAATTTTGCCATTGACTTCAAACACGCCACCCAGATTTTTTAAAAATCTATTCAGTGCTAACTAATACAAAACCAACCAGACATTTTTATAAGTAACATAAGTTCTGTGTAGATGCATTAAATCAACAAAACTACCTTATTGCACTGCCCACCTGCTACATAGATTTTTGGTTTCTTTAGAATTATGTTCCAGAAAGAGCAACATTATTGATCCCGCATTATGAAGATTCTGTTTGTTTTCCAGAAAAAAATATTAATTTCTTCCCTTAACCTCTATGTCTGCCAACAACTTAAAGGTATAAATGTTATTCTACCATGCACTGTCTCATCGATGTTAGCATTTGTGACAAGTTATCTTAAAATCCATCAATCCATGGCAAGGTAAGAGCCCGGATAAACGTAATCTTGATCAATGTCTACCTTCGGCCTTTAAGTTTGACCACACCTTTTAGGGTTTCAATTTGATATTTTACCATTTATCTATTCCTGGTAAAGTGAGTCCGGGCAAACATATTTTAGCTGATTTTGACCTTTGACCTCAAAGCTTGACCATCAATTTTGAAGTATTAAAATGATTTTTCACGCGTCACTCATCAGTGTTAATTGCTCAACAAGTATACCAAGTTATATTAAAATCTGTCAAACCATTATAAAGCTACAAGGACAAGCAAACTTCGGACGCACGGACGGATACACACGCGAACACCGAACAAAAAGTGACGGTTAGCTACCGCAAGCGGGATCGATTAAAAATGTATCCAGTTGAGTTACCAAATAAAATATTCCAGTTAGGCCTAAATTAAAATTAAGTTTGTTTGCCCTTTACCGACCGACCCGAAAATATCCCGCCGACTCAAAAGATTTTATTGGGAAAAGAAGTATTGTTTTTTTTTTTATTGGACACGACCGTTCATCGTATTACTTTTTATAATATATCTACCGAGACAGTTGCATAAAAGTTGTCAGAAACTTGGAAATCAATGCTATTTCTAGACAGATATTGTGTAAACTTACTAGTCAGTCTTGTTTAACTTAGATTTATAAACTATACAAGTATTAGAGATTGACCTTTATGTCAGATCTTTAAATAGTGTGTTTACTAGCCAGTCTTGCCATGGATTTATAAACTATATCATAGATCGACCTTTATGTCGGGTCTTTTAATTACGAAACAAGTACAAGTTAACTTCTGATTTTGGATCGTTTTTTGGTGATACACAGTAGTCTTTAGCACTTTAAATCCTTTTTCCATTTTCTGTCCCTCTTTTTTTGGATATAAACTGTTTTGATTTTAAGGCATTATTGAGTTCTTTGGCTTAATTTAAAAATAATGTACTTGGTCTGTATTGATCAACAAAAAGTAATGTACAACTTCTTTATAAATTTAAATGATTATTAAACATTTCAATTTTCATCAAGAACTACAGCAAACGTGACACACAATGTCACATAACTCTAAAATTTTCGTGCGCTCGCTACGCTCGCGCATCTCGGGGTCATCTAAGCATTTATTGACATAAACATTGATTTCGGAATATCGAAAAATAGGATCTTCTTTATGTAAATGAAATTGCCAAATATTGTTGAAATGTTGTTAAACGGTACGCAGTACGTGAAGCCAAAACATGGCGGTACGCAGTACGCAAGGCCGAAATAGGGCGACACGCAGTACGCAAGTGGGTGTCACCCGCATGGTAATGGATTGTGGTACATGTATTATCATTATAAGGTTTAGGATTCCAGGTCAAGTATATTATAACAAAAGTCAGAATAACAACAACCTTTTGTTAAAAAAATAAATGCTCCCTCCTCTTTTACACAGACTTGGGACTGTCTTGCACTCCTCTTTATGTGAATGTTATTGTTTATGTTAAAAGAGGATAGATGTAAATGTGAATGAAAACCAACAACCAAATATGCAACAAAATACATACGTTTAGTAAGCTGTCTACATATACAAACCAAATATTTAGATCTACAAGCATGCAAGAAGTTAGAACATGGTGGGGTTCAGGCGTTTAATGACTACATGTGTACCAGTGTGAACGTGAAAAAAAATGAATAAGCTATATAGTGAACGAAGATAATAAAATATGCTACACAGTACAACATATTAAAGTACAATATTTATACATTTTACCATGCTACATGTATATTTACATTCTATGTATTTACTGGTTTAAGTAACATGTTGAAAAAGTGGAACATTAAATAAATAAATATAATTTATAAATATTATATACATGTACAAACAAATAGTTTTGCCGGATAAACCTTTTTTAAGAAATATTGCTTGAAAAAAATAAAACATTTTTCCGACCGACCGACCCAACCTAAAAATTTAGGGTCGGTAAAGGGCAAACAAAGTATTTTTTAATTTAGGCCTTATACATCAGTTACAATACAGAATGCTGTTGACCATGCTTCTAATGATTTGTACAAGGCTTCAAATGAAGAAACGCACAGTAAAATGTCCTATAAAACCATGTAATTATAGTAAATAAAATAGTTGTATTTAAAATAATAGCATTAAAAAAACTCTGGGCAATGACACCTTGTCTAACCTTTAAAGACTTTAAAGGCGCATCAGTGTTCAGCAATAAGAAAGTATTCCAATTGTTTTTAAAATAAATTTGTGCACAAGAGTTGAAAATCAACCGTGTTATAGCAAATCTTTATTGTTGATAATTACGGATGGAAGAATAAGAAGGATGGAGATGGATAAAACCCCTGTTTTTACCATGCCGTTTTGGCGCCTTAAGTTCGCAAGCAATCGGTGTGACTTGTAAGCTTCCGTAACCGTTCGGATTATACCTATTATTAGACGTTTGGTGCATTCTTGGTGATAAACCCATTTCAAATTTCAAATCAATGCGTAACACGCATGCGCGTATCATTTCCGTATGTCTCCGATTGCTGTTCGCGCCAAAATATAAAACATTTTTTCACTAGGCTACTGGAAAAATATTGTATATATTTATTTCATTTTTATCTTTACAACTACTTATAATTTAAACTAAAGGAAGCCGTCAAAAGTAATGTTGCTATAAACTGTTTTTAATGGAACACTATTTATTCATATTGAATTTGGTGATTCTGAACATTAATGCGCCTTTAAAGTCTTGTAGTCGGAATAGATGTCGCAATGCCCTTACCGTAAAAACACATACAACACTTAAAAGGAACAGGGAAGCACACAATTGTAAAAACACATTTTCATTACTTTCGTTTAGATTTATACCAAAACACAAAATATATATGAGTTTCCGAAACAAAACAAAAACACTTGATAGTTGTCGTTTTCTATTGCAAATCAAAATTTGTGTTAAGGTATTTTATTGGTCGAAAGATGAAGGTCAACCCATGTGACGACATCTTGTAATGTACAGTTTCGGGCTTGAAGTCAAATTTTTTTTCTAGAAAATACGAAATCTCGAAAAATGTTCATGATACATGTAAAAGTGTTTCTGCAGTTGAAGGCAGGTAATATAATTTATGTTTTTACCAGTGCGTGTGTTTCTCCATCCTCGGATACCCAGGGGTGATTCCGCTCGCTACATCGACCCCTGGGACAATTAGTTGAATTTCCTTCGATTTACCGCTGAACGAATACTATCACTTCATTGGTTTCATCCTCATTTTCGGATGAGCAAGATGACCAATGAAAACAGTTTACTTATGACAGCGGTTATCTGATTGGACCGCACACTATAACGTATCGATTTTCGGCAGCAGATTCAAAGCTTTTCTAGCTAATTGTCCCAGGGGTCGATGTAGCGAGCGGAATCACCCCTGGGTAACCGAGGGTGGTGTTTCTCTTTTCAATTCAAGTGTCAATTGTGTTCGTTTACAGAGGCTAAGTGGGACTGTGACATCCCTGTCGACTGAAACAATAGCAAATTTCGTAACTTTCGAGCCACATTTTAAAAATACCTCTAAAGAGTATGGAATTTTATTGTAGTTAACCTAAGAAGTATAATGTCTCAGCTTCATATAGGTATTTTAAAGTGTATTGTAAGTGTACAGTTAAAAACAATCGGCCAGTAGAATGAACGTAGTTTAAATGTGGTTTTCTGAGTTATTACCCTTATAATCGGTCACAAGTCTTGCAATATATTAACTATACTGAATAAATTAACAGTGAAAAAGAAATTGAAAAAACGTTGTGATAAATAATGTGTTTTGGATAAAAAAAAGTAAAAACTCAACAACAATATACCAAAAAATCAAACATTGCCGGAGCCGGGAATTGAACACGAGACCTCTCGCATCCAAAACAGATGCGTAACCTCTGCACCACCGAGACAACTGAGAGTAAGGATTGTAGTCAAGCTATTTAACAGTTTCAAGAAATTCATTTTTTTTTCTGTAATATTTTTAGTTTTTACATGCATGGGTAACAAAAATTGGCCGTTTCATATATTTACGGGAGTATGTTTCACTGCTTAAATATGGTTAAAATGTAACATGTAAACAATTCTGACCTAAAAGATACAGGCATAGCATCTTTAAGTTTCTAGTTAGACTACGGTATTCTATTGAAAAAGTACAATTTTTGCTGTAAAACACCATACCATGTCGGTGTGACAATGTGGTACACTGTATTATGTTGTCAATTTCAGTTATTTTTCTTAAACTTTAACACAACATCAATTTTTTTATAATCTTTTAGGCTTATTGCACCACAAGTATTTCCTAGAAACAAGTCAAAACTGATTTGAAATTGACTTCAGATATTTAAATTGCGTAATTAAGATTTTATTTTGTGATGATTAGTTTGTGCTTTACCTGCTGTCTTTATGTGCACATCGTGCAGTCACACTACATCGGTCTATAACAAAACGTACACCAACGTATGTCAGCGTATTCGGAACGTAAGAGACGTATGCTTTATCATTGCTTAACGTACCCCAACCTTGTATCAGCGTTTGCAAGCGTACGCTCGCATATGCTGATGCCATACGCTTAAGTGTGACTGCACTTTTATACGCAGATACCAAATTATTTTTTAGGACATGTTCAAAATTTATAAGCGTATCCGAGCATATAGAATATACGTTACTCATACGCTAACCATGCGCACGCATACGCTGGATACGCTAGACATACGTTAGTCATACGCTTAATACGCTACAGGTATGTTACTCATGAGTATGAATACGTTATGAATACGCTATGCATACGTTTGTAAAGGCATGTAGTCGAGAGGCGGGGTTAAACGTTGTGCGTATAAGACTTTTTTCTGAAATGTGCATACCTTTCTAAAATTTGCATACGCAATGCGTACGTTATAGTGTGACTGCACCTTTAATGACTCTCCAATAGTTTTAAAAATAATATTGAACGTAAGAAACGAAAAGATTATTTTCCAGGATAAGTTAAAAAGGAACTAATAAACAACGGTTTGGTATATACAAATAGACATTCATCTGTGCAGATTTAATCCACTGTTCTTCAAGTGTTAGACCTTAGCATATTGTTATAATCAGTTATCAATACAGTACTACAGTAACTGCATTGAATGCTGTCGCAAGGGAGCTGTGCAATACGTTCAACTGACAAATTCAAAGGCTGTATTACCGTTCTTAGTTAACCAAAACACACTATGAACACAAAATACCAGTTATGAAAATATGTGTTTAAACAAACGTTTTAATATCTACAATGTTTATTAATCCATCTACATTCACACTACGATTTGAGTAAACGTAAGTAAAATTACAAGAACTTGCCTCTGAGTTTTAAACCCTTTAAAATAACAGTAGTGACACATAACAAAATATACGTCCGTTGTTTAAAGACAGTAAACGACGTGTGAATGATAGACTATCATTATTTCACACGTATTATACAGAACTCAAGGCCTTACCAATGTATTGGTCCAATATCCTTATCCATCATACTAATTACGCTTCAAACATTTTCTGGCTAGGCCTTTTAATAATAATATTAGTTCTAATAACATGCCAAAATGCAACCTGGTTTGGAAAGTCGGGGTTTAAATACTGTACGGGAAAAACTTTTGAAAATACCTCGTATGATAGCTAATATTATAAATTGATATATTATAGTTGTTGTTTTTTTCAATCAAAATATGAAAATACTATAACAATGTATGTAGTCAAATACTAGAATTCTACGATCATCGTACGTTATTGGCCTGGTCAAAACATACAAAACACAGACTGTTAGCATATCAGTAGATCGAGTGACCAAAAAACAAAAATATTTTTCCACACCTTAGGCCTATGGATTAAAATATATTAACTTTATCCAAAAAAGAAAACCCACAGAGTTGTGCGTTTATACATCATTGTATTTCGTGACATGCTAATTGCGTTCATTATTTTTAATTTATTCAAGCGATCAATAATTGTGATTCATTACAATTTATCCTTCTATACATTTTAAAAGTACGTCAAGAAAAGCTTTTTACGTAAAAGCTGATATTCAATCAATGTTAGAAAGGTGTTTTATAATTAATTATATTAAAGGTTACACCACACTAAATTAGACTTTCAGTGAAAGGTTACATGGGGGGTTTGGATAGAACGCACATTTGGCCCAGCAAATGGGCATTGGGTTGGGTAAACATAAATTATATTCTCTGTTTAAGAATCATTCAAATGTTTTCAAATGTACCACAAAGAAAAAATAAGATAGGTTACAGTCAACTAGAAAACATGCTGTGCTAGGAGGAATCAGGGTCAGAAAGGCCCTGTTCCGAAAAGGCTCAGTACCGGAAAGGCTCAGTACCTTAAAGGCCCATACCAGAAAGGCCCTCAAAAAAGTTATCTTTTTTTACACAAATGTTTGAGAACGAAAAACATGAAATGAACTTGAAATGTGAATTTATTTCAATTTCATAATAAACAACCCATGACCGTGGATCAAACAATGCACAACTATACATCTGAAAAACCTATAGATCTTATTATTAGGTACACTTTATACAACTTTAACAAACATAGTAAGACCTGCCAAGAAGTATAATTCCATATGAAAATTCAATTCCTGTTTGTGGTCCTTTCTGGTGAGATATCAATAAACGGGTATTTCTGGTAACAAAAAGTAGGCCTTTCTGGTACCCTTTTCACGTGGGTCTTTTTGGTATGGGCCTTTCCGGTACTGTGCCTTTTTGACCCTTTACCGCTAGGAGCACCCTGGGGTCCGACTGGGCCAGTGACTGTTAATATGTAGGTGCTATATTCAAATGTAAAAAATGAGTTACATAATATAGAAGTTTTTAATCTTGATAACTTAATTACGACTTTACCTTTTCACCCATGTACGGTGACATCAGAGAATACTCCTTGATCATATGATATATATTTGAAATCAAAATTGGTGTCAAACTTTGTGGTTTTACTATAGAATAAGGAAGAAAAATAATTGCGCATAAGCAGCCTAAATAAAGTCAGAAGCGTATATGTACATTGTGTAACTAAACTTCTTTTTCAGAATATCAACTAAACATATAAATTCTTTTTTCGGGTTAGACTTCTGTCTCTGTCTCCATCATTGTATAATTACAAATCTTCCTGTGTGGTATAGGAGGGAAACAACGCCACAAAAATACCGCTTCCACTTTCCGTTTGAATTTGGAGAAAATGAAATTAGTTCTATTACTAGAAGCTTTAAACTACTAGAGGTAAATAAACTACTGAAAGAACGAGGTTGATTAATTATTCAGAATTTAATTACACACAATATACTTTGGTAAATGCTGAGTATATAAATATTAAATAATAACGAATACAGTTATGTTTTATAACTTGTGCCATCATTTTAAAGTGAGATCGGAACATGTAAGGATAATTGTTTTAAATTAATGTTACGTATACGGTATACTGAAGAAAAACACATACTTACGCGATATTGTTTTCTCGGGAATGTGTTGTTTGCGATACAACATGTCTTAACATGTCATGCCACTTTTGAAATGCAAGCTGTTGTGGCTTAATCCGGTCACAGTAATTCGTCTTCTGCTATATTATAAAATGACGAATGCGTTATCGATCTTTAACTATCATAAGGTAAGATATACAAAATGCGTATTCATCACTACGAAGAGTACGAAATTTAACAAGATTTTTCTTAACTTTCTGTCTAGTTTAATCCCAAGTCATTTTATCCTCAGTAATCAAATATTTACATGTATGTGTGCTTTTAGAAAGTACACAACAAAACAGTACAAGCGTGTATAGGTATTCTTTAATGACAGCTCTGACGCGATTACCAGATGTGACGACACGCAGCATGAACGCGATAGGACAGATATAGAAACATATGATTAATTTATCTAATTATTTCCTACATTTGTCTTCATCAGTTATATTGTTATAGAAATGTACGTTTAAAATAATTGCCCTTGCACAGGAGTTTGGTGTTATTAGCACAGGATTATGCTTTTATTGAAAACCACGCCTTTCGAGGATTTTGGTAATAGAAATATAAATCTGATCAACAATTTTAATAGCTGACAATAATATATACATGTATATTGAACAATAAGTATAAAGAACTAGCTAAAGTCTCACTAAAATGAAAGTCAATCAAGTCTCGTGGTTAGACTTATCTACGTCGAACAAAGCAGAACACACTACCCTTTCTACGACCATCATAATGCTACTTGTCTTTGTTTGTTTTTTAAACTGACTTCACAAAGCCCTTCTCATGTCGCCGGTCATATAAGTCCGAGTCGGCGCCTCTCCGCCTGCCTCTCTGACGTCCAGTCGGCGGACCCGAACTGCCGTTTCCGGATGAGTTGCGTGAAGCCGATCTCTCCTCTGTGCATCACCTCACAGTCGCTCTGGTCCACCGTGAAACCTCCGCTGAACTCACTTCCCGGGATCACAATACCCGACTTGGTTTTATCCTTACCGTGACAGAATTCTTCCACTTTAGTCCTGGTCTCTTTGAAGTAATCAACTTCTCGCGGGAATGATGGTCCTTCGTCTTGCACTTGGCGTTCGAACTTCTTGACGAAGAAATCATAAAGCACGTAGTCGAACACACAGAATTTTTCGTGTGCGAGCCTCAGGTCTTCACTGACCACCATCCAGTCTTCTTTCTTCTCGCTCCGAACATTCTTCATGGCATACATTATGTCGTTAAGCGTCCAGTTTAACTTCCTCTTCATCATAACTAGGCCCTCGTCAAACCTGTTTGCTAAGATAACAACGGTAAAGTCTTTATCCAGTACATTGTAAAGGTATTCGTTGAACAGTCTAAAATCGCGTCGTTTTATGACACTCGGAGGTACTCCGTATTCTATAGATAGTCGGTTATTCACGAGAGAGTATTGAGGATTCGTGTTGTCGTACTTGGCAGGATCTTCCAGGAAGGTCCTGACTGGATCGTCGCTTCTTGCAGCAAGCCTTCCGATAGTATAAGGATGAAAGTAGTTCAGCATGGACCGGAACAGCGAAAAAGGCTCGCGAACAGTTCCTATCATTTTTGTATCATTTGGCAAAGCTAGACGCCAGTTGTCCCTCCCATAAATAACATGGTGACACAATATGTCGTACTTTGTTCCGTTTGTCGGTAAAAGTGTATTATACTTAGTGACGGATTCGTTAAGACTCAGTATATTGGGATACCCAAACTTATTGTATTCCGGCGGAAGCACAAACGTGAGGTTGCGGCGCCATCCAAACCGGAGGAAGATCGCCTGGGTCGTCGTGCTCGCTGCCTTGTGCACCTTCAGAAATCCCACGTGCGTTATCGGGTCGCGGTCAGGTGTGTTGGGGCTTATAAGATCCACCGGGGGTTTGACCATGGCGTCGTACAGCAGTTTCTGATTACTAGCGTTGACGATGCCCTCGACTGGGAGGCTTTTCATGAGTTTCTGTTGCTGCTCTTTCACCACGTTGAAAGACATGAACACCAGCACGAGCGTGGCGAACCCCGTGCAGCTGGAACAGAAGCATACTGGCTGCTGGGGATTGGCAGTGTAGTGTATAAAGTCGTACACCATAACCGTAAATATAGATGGAATTATTCACACTCGTTAAACATATTTTATTGGGGGGACAACAGTATTTATAGTATTGATCATATTTCCTAAATGCGAAATTGTACGATAAATCGTGCACGACTCAACACAATCATATGTGATCTTGCTGATGAATACATGTTCACATAAAGACACGTCAAATACAATTATTGCTGAAAAAATAGTTAAAGTTGTTGTTATGAAATATACGAATTTATACATATACTTGCCTTTAACTTTACAAAACATAGATAATAAGGTAAATAATTGGGTAGAGTGATTCGGCTTACCCTAGCATTGATTTCACATTACTTTTCCAAACGGACATTTTGGTCTTTCAGCGTTATCCGAGATACGATTGAGATGATATTGATGATAGGTGAAACACTATTCCTCTCTTATAAAACATTTTCTTTTCGTTATACATATATCGCCATGGCCACGTTGTGCTCAAGTAAAACGTTATTTATTTATGAAAATATGGATGAACCGGATAGGTGTAGAGCTGCGTTCTGAAGAAAGGCCATGCAAGTAGTTGTAAGTGATATGTGGTTGTTGGATGTGACACATGTTACAGAACGAAGTATCATATTCTGATGGTATCTTGTCTATGTTTGTATCTATTGCGTAGAAAATCTCATTAAACAAACCTTATGTTTCCAGGTAATTTGATTACATAAAGTGTTTTTAAGTAACGAACATATTTTAATTACAATTCAAGCGCGCTTAGTTCACAGTAAATGTCTGGAAACGGTATTCGTTTTGCAATTTTTATTCAATTCAATTCAATTCAATTCAAATCAAATCAATGCTTTATGTCCACCTGTAACGAGGAAATTGAACGAACTATTAACAAAATGTAGGATAAAGTCAAGCCATAAATCGTACACAATGAAAACCATACGTGATATTAAATGGATAAATATGCAACATGCGATATGTGCTGATATGTATTGAAGGTCTTAATCAAATGGTTTTAAACATAAAATGTATTGTAGTCAATGTTTATATTTCATGTGTGTCAAAATAGCCGGTACCCCCAAAAAACGCGATGTCCATCAGTATGTAGTACAGCAACACAAGACTGCTTACAAAGAAAACAGACAAACCAAAGATGTTGTTTTAATTGGTCTCACAAATCGATGTAATCCTATGCTGGATCAACAGAAAGCAATAGTAAACTACTATTTAGGTAGTTGTAACATTCCGTGATGGCCGCTTCCTGTGTACGGTATCAATGGCAACACCCGGTGCGGATTACCGTTCTGGACAGGACAATACATGTTATTGCAATACGTATTATAATATGAAAGCCATATCGCTCCATTATAATCGATTATAATTATCGACAGCCCGCCCAAAATGGCGTCTTGACGGACCAGCTTTGTTGGGCCATCTATTCTATTTACCTGTCGATCACGCCTATGCAAATCGCTATCACCAATACCAAGCCCGATAATTGGTCAGTAATATTTGTGTATGTAAATATTCTAAAATTGCCGATAGATAGGTATTAAGAAAAAATATTTATTTTTGAAATACAAACATGTATTATTTCGCTTTTTGCAGAATAATCCGGATGTCGGGGTTTAGTAGCCATCTATAATAATACCTGAATGTAGACCTTTGGTAGCCACATTTTAATCTGTACATATCGTGTATACCTTTTTACGCATTTAAAGGGGATATGTCCGATCTTTTAATCAGCTATTTATCAGCTATTTATTAAATCTTTTAATATAAAGTAGTAATTTATCGTCAAAAAAGTATAAAATAATAACATAATACAGAAA
>Ga0224511_10000303_pt1 | contig 21634 bp, 9 predicted proteins | sample SF_May12_sed_USG_2_FD_169988 | JGI IMG/M metagenome (GOLD analysis project Ga0224511, IMG submission 169988) | Sediment microbial communities from San Francisco Bay, California, United States - SF_May12_sed_USGS_8_1 | ecosystem: Environmental > Aquatic > Marine > Sediment | place: USA...
TATTTTTATTATTATCATTATTATTATTATTATTATTATTATTATTATTATTATTATTATTATTATTATTATTATTACTATTCATGTTGTTGTTGTTTTTGTTATTGTTATTGCTGCTGCTGTTGCTGTTATTGCTGTTATTGCTGTTGTTGTTGTCGCTGATGCTGTTGTTGTTCTTATTGATTTTGTTGTTGTTATTGTTGTTGCTGCTGCTGTTTTGCTGTTGGCGTAGTTGATGTTGTTGTAGTAGTCAGTTGTTGCTGCTGTACTAATTGTTGTTGTAAATGTTGTAGTAGTTGTTGTTATGGATGTTGTTGTCAAGAATTTATAAAAATACATGCAATGTGAACATTATACTGACTCATAATTACAAAGATTTTAAGTATGACAATGTAAAACATGTATATGAAGAAAAAGTAGCGCAACATTCTCATGTTATATTTTTTGTATGATTTGCACAAATTCTTCAGTCAAACGACGATTTTATGCAAACGTGGCAATGTGTACGTTTTTGTCATATTATGAGCACTATTTGATTATTGTGTTTCCCTGAGATTGTATTAAATTAATCTCAAACTAACATAATTACAACTTAAGGGTCGACCCGCATGGCAATTAGCACGTTGATTGGTTGTTTGAATGTTATTCATTGAGCAATTTGTTTGTTTTTCTCCGAAACACCAGCTTTTCAGCATTGCCGATGGACAAATTGGCTTCATTTGTAACGTTTGTTGACAGAAGGGAAAATCAATCTTAGCTATTCACAGTGTTTGATCGTATTGTGAATTCGAAAAACGAGCAGTTGAATGATCTATGTGGAACGGAAAAAAGTGTGAGATGTGTATGTTCATGTAAAATATGATTACGTAGTTATCGGTCATTATCGTAACGCATGTCAGTGCTTTCATAGCTACATATAGCTTTTGATGGATCATGTTTTTGTTTAATTACACCATGAGTAAAATGACTTTACTGCAACAAGTTGTAATACACTTTTATATGTACACTGTTTTTTTCTTTTGTATTAATTAACAGTGTGTTTCTTGATACCCTTATAATCGGTCACACATGTTGCAATATGTTAAGTATACTAAATGAATTAACATTACAAAAGTAATTACACAAGTTTGTGACAAATAATGTGTTTTGGACAAAAAAAAGTAAAAATAAGAGTGGATACGATAAACCGTCTAGGTATTGGTCGGGTCATATTCTGCAAAATTGCCAGACATCAATTATTACTGCAAACACAAATATACGATTATGATTACTGCAGTACCAATGATTGGTCCAAACGGATCTATAAGCTCTACAGATATTTAAGACAGCAGCACCCAATACAGTAAGGTTATGTACAGGTTTATAAAGTAAGAATGCATACTTCGCACTTAATTCTAATTGTTCTTGATAAGAAACCATTTGCTCTTGTATCAATCATTGATGACCAGAAACGAATTGCTGTAATTTTACAAGTATCGTTCGGGTGCATGTTCGCTTGCTGAAATATTTTTAATAGATGTTTATAATATTTAGCCTTGTATCAATAAGATTTGGAACGTCTGTTGGGGATTTGTCTGGGCTTAAATGTAAGCATCTCTAAGAAAACATTAACAATATAAGCTTTAAAAGAGAGTCAAAAGCTATGCAGGTGACATAGAACTATGCAATTTCATGTGAGATATGTCTTTTTTTGTCGAACCATGGCTCTGTTTGCTCATCGCTAGCGCATTGAAAAAAAGTGCGAACAATATGCAAATGTTAAACTGCCTTTATTTAAATGTCAATTAAATGCGCAAGACCTTGCTGGCTATTTTTAACCAGGTTTTTAACGAAAACCTGGTTATTGTAATGCTGAAGTCGGCGGCAGGCGGGTGGGCGTGCGGGCGTGCAGGCGTCAACTTTTGGTTTCCGGTCAATAACTTTAGTTTGCTTTGGCCTATTGACACCAAACTTTCTGTATGGGTAGCTTATATCAAGAGGCAGCTTGGAATTCCTACCCATGTGTCTGTGATCAAGGTCAATGTCACTGTTACTAAAAATAAAAAAATCAGCTTCCGCTCAATAACTGGAGTTTGCTTTGGCCTATTTACACAAAACTTGCTGTATATGTAGATTATATCAAGGGGCAGCTTGGGATTGCTACCCAGTGTCTATAATAAAGGTCAAGGTCACTGTTAATAGAAATTCAGTTTTCGCTAAATAACTTGAGTTTGCTTTGGCCTATTGGCACCAAACTTGATGTATGGGTAGCTTATATCAAGACGCAGCTTGGAATTGCTACCCAGGTGTATGTGATCAAGGTCAAGGTCACTGTTAATAAAATAGAAATTCAGTTTCTGCTCAAAAACTTTAGTTTGCTTTGGCTTATTGACACCAAACTTGGTGTATGGTTAGCTGACATCAAGACGCAGCTTGGAATTGCTAAATAGGTGTATATGATCAAGGTCAAGATCACTGTTACTAAAAATAGAAAATCAGTTTTCGCTCAATAACTTTAGTTTGCTTTGCCTATTGACACCAAACTTGGTGCATGCAACCAATGCAACTAACACAACGGCATCATTTTTTATCACTGCCATTTTTCATTTCATATTCCTGTCACAACAATACTTGGTTGAATCGCTGAAAACCTGGTTTCGTCGCATTGCGGCGCTTCTTGTTTATTTTAGTTTAAATTAATTGTCTGTTTGTAATAGTTTGTAGTTAGAGATGTGTATTGAGATACCTTTCAACTCACACAATAACAACATTCAATATGCACTCGTATATGAAAAAGATTTCTTTGTAAGATGTACAAGATAAATAATTGATGCACGAATGTCGTATTGTATTATCTAAAACGATTATGCTTATTGCTAAATGTACATGTAAGGGGCAGCACCTTAAGAACGCGATTCCTAGTTTGCGCTCAATAAAGCATGGAAGTCCGACGGTTAAAGGTTCAAGTCTAACCCGGAGCAGTCAACCTGCTGAATGATGATAAATAATAGATAAAGCGCTAAGTCTAGTTCCCTTATCCCTCAGCTGGCTCACGTGAGCTAGTAGTCAGTCGTTTGCGGAGTAAATAGGCTATTATTGGTGAACACAGGATCGATAAAAGGCGGACTAACCGACGTGATATGACATAACAGCCAGTCGCTTGCGGAGTAAAGAGGTTAGTACTACTTTTACTAGACTAACCGCCGTGATACAATGTATAATGTAATCGGTGTTAAATAAAACAAAGAAACACACAAGTACCACTCAAACGTAATAACGCATAACATTGATGGTTTTGTTTCATAATTGACCATAATATTTACTGCATAAAATCAGAATATCACGACCTAGTATTGTCATTGAGGTTTGAAGTGGCACTCATTACTGTTCGGAAACAATCGTAAGCTAGTTCGGGTGTTTGCGGTTATTTAATCGACAGTCGAGTATTTGATTTTATCTCATAAAAGGTTATTGACATATACAATGATAGATAGAAATAATTAGTACAGCGGTTTGAGTGAGCGCCTGTCACACCATCGGTTAGGGTTCGAATACCGCTAGGAGAAGTTTTTTTTAAACATTTTTGCTTAGTTGAGTTTAATGCGCATTCTACGAATGGCATAGTCTTTTAGTGTCGTTTTTTTAATATAATTTTATTTTATTTTAGATGCTTATAGCCATTCTTCTTATTCGTAAACATGTTCAACTCTAAGTGATGTACATGCACCTGAAGCTACTATGCGATTTCAAACCCAATTTCATTGTTTTAATCGTAAAAATCGTGAAAATCGAGAAAACTCACCGGTCTCATAAAACTGGTTCAATATATAAAACGCATCTGTTGGGAATCGAACCCAAAACGTCAGCGTGACAGCGCATCACCCATACCACAGACCTAAAGACGATGTACATGAAACCCACTCATTTATTTACCATATTGCTATACGATTTTACATAGGTGACCTGTTTATAAGTCAATTCGATTCGTTAGTTTTCTATTTATAAACTCGACTGTATACGGCATATGCATGAGTGCCACTTCAAACCTCAATGACAATACTTGAATCTAAACTACAATAACAATGGAAATGAAAGTATACGAAAATCTTCTTTATTTTGATTCTATACAATTATTATACATATTAAAACCTAAAGCACAAACATACAGCCTAATGCTTAGTGTAAATAAGGAAGGGAACAGATATTGACTAGGTACCATACGTGTTGATATTGTTGGTCATATTAACGTTTCTTTTACTAAAAAAGGAAATATTATGCTAAAAGCCGGAGTATTTAGGTGTGCCAAATTAATTTTTCGTAATTAATTATCAGGCAAGATTTGAATGATTATAGATAAATAATTTCATTTATGTCAATCAAACTCAAGGTCGAAACGTTTATTACTGATAAATGACTTTTGTTGTGTAAATTTAACATAAGAAGTCAGTTTTGAAGAAAGTAACATGTTGTATAGGTCTACAAATTGCAGAGAAAAAAAACAATAAAAGAAATCGGAATATTCCTAGGTCAAACATGTTACCTAGGTCTTTTTAAAAATAAATATGCCTTTATATAGAAAATTACTAAACATCAATAACAACATTTGAATAAAATAATACACTTGGTTCATAGTTTATGTATCCTTATCTAGTTTTAACAGCATTCCCGATTCGTGCATTATCATCTCCCTCTCTTGAATTTCAAAAGTATGAAGAGTGTATTTATGGATGAACGAATATATAATTATAGAGATATGTTTTGAAGACAAAATTTAAAACAACCTTACAAATTAAAATTCTCTTAATAAGGCAATGCGTTTTAGCGATCCGTTAAGGAGTAGTTTAACAATAATGGAATTCATTTACAAAGCATTCTTACATGGTGGAATCTTTTATTTCATTCCGAATATCGAATAATGGCAACCACTCATTTTGTTAAACGTTCAGAAATGCAAATAGGTTTAATATGAAACATTTCAAATATCAAACATAAATCTTTATTGTTTAGTTCCAGTAGAAAATTCAAGATCTGATGCATCTTTACAAAACTAAAATCTTGAAAGGTGATATTGAAACTATTAGAAATCTTTAAAATAATGTTATTTGGTTGCAATTTGGCATATCTTTTTATGTCTAAATAATTTTATTTATGAATAAGGACTGTGTTGCCTTTAGAAATTTAACAGAAAACTGAAAGTAAACTGATATTATTTTATGAGATTTTGTTAACATTTCTGAAACATCTGAATTGGAACAGTTACGGTTTGCGAAGAAAATGATGATACCTACAACACATTGCCATTAGACAACCATCTATGTAACCATTGTGCTTGACGACCAGAAACTCATTTTCTTTGTCCATACCCTTTGTCTCGTAACAACTGTGTATTTATAGTGTTTATGAAATCAAATCCAGTGCATTAAACCGCTTGATTATTGTACGCAAAATACTTCATTTCTTCACCCCGTGCTACATCATAGTCTATATGTCTGGTTCTCTGGGATTATGTATTATGTTTTACATTTGAAAATAGAGTTCCGCATATGCGCTAGGGGCGTTAGTGATATGGTACCTTTCATTACCATTGATGAACAGCTTCAATAAAACCGGGGCTGCTTTTTCCCGTGGCATGCTATGCTTTTTAAGGACTTACATTTCTGTATGAGATTTAAACTGAACAGAGAAATGGTTCATACGCACTGTCCGCCCCATTTCCCTTAACACAACTTTTTTCTAGAGAAATAAAACAACAAATACATGGTTCAAATGGTTATAAGTGACATCCACACAATAATGTTTTCGCACCACTCAACCCATCTTGTCTAGTTCCCAAACTGCTCCGTCTCAATTGACGCTTTCTACTTCCTCAGCTCTACATGTTGATGAAAAGTAATGCATTTTATAGACAGTCCTTTTTAATTGAGGAGGTTATGCATATTTATTGTTATGAACTGTTTAGGGATGATTCTTTTATACATTCTTCGATATAGTTTTTGTTGTGCTTATTTAAATACAAATGTAGTACATGTGGTAAAGTAATTCAATTTGCTGGTTTACTGTCTGTTTATAATGATCAGCTACTCTGACAATCTCGTCGTAGTTGAGCTATGTACAAAAGAAAAGACGACAACAACCTGCTGCTTGGTCGGGCGTGACCAATACGCTTCCTGACTATTACATTGTTAATTTCAGTCGCCTTGCACATTATTGTCGGCACATTTGTCGGTAAGCGGTATGTGCTCGGCAGGCACATGTTTCAAATCCATTGTCTTCATGGTGTCTGCGCCTGCGCCGTTGCCATGGGAGATGGACGAGTGCGCATACTCGCTATTTCTCGTCCAGCCTCCGTAAGAGGTTCTCGTAAATTTTGTGCTTAACGATCGCGCGTCGTGAAAGCGAGACAGCCTCTTTCTCAGAACACTCTTGACCTGAAGAATATCATCGTTTACTTTTCTGTAATATTCATAAAGTGGAAGTATTAGATTTTACTGAAAAATGTATGGACCAAATTCCATTATATTTATTCGAAAGTGTTTTATAAATTTTATGTATTATTCGACAACTACTTGTTTACACAAGTTTATCTACACTACTGAGTATCTAGCTAACCAATAAACTATATCCATCAAGTGCCTAGTTGCAAAAAAATAACGGAAGCAAGAAATTCCTAACTACATACAAAAAGTATTAGAAAGTAAAACTATAAAAACAAAGTAAACTACTTACATTAATAATACCCTTACCTCGCCATTCAGAAAGCAATAGAAAACAGCGACCACCAAACCCTGGGGATAGAACACAGTATGTAGCTATTTCAGAAATAAAACATATTTTGTAGTTTACACATAATCATCGGCGCCCTCTAAAACATGTATTTGAGCGGACCTTTACTTTAAAATTGTAGAACACTAAACCAGAGGTTTTCACAGAAACTAAGGATTGCCTCCGTCGAGAGCATTTGTTATGGGATTAAGTTGTAATTTAAGTGCGTCAAAATCCCGAGTGAGTAAGTTCACATGACAAAAGTATTCATGAAAATCATCACGTCTTTAACATTCATAGTTTACCAGTAACGCGCGACAAAAGTGAAAAACATACGCCTGATACAAAACTGAATTTTAACCACCACACGAAATGTGAACCTCAGACTCGTATGTTCACATGTTGACATGTGTTGTTTTGAATATTCACGGCTCAAGCACTTTTACACTTTGAGGTACATGTGTATGTAACACATTTAATATTAAGAAAAATGGAAAGTCCTAAGGAAGCATCGCCTCACCAATTTCCACCAGTGGTTTAGGGGGAATTGCGCTCACAAGATTGATTCCTTTTATGAATAATAGATCAATAAATTAAAGAGTCAAGAAGCCACCACATTTGACAGGAACATGATACAAAAAAGTCCTGACTTTAAGCACAACTAGAAGTAGGTCAACCATTGTGATCAAGTTTAGACTAATTCCCAGCAGTGGTGTAGGAGGCGTCGCATTCACAAGAATTTCCGACGGAAGAACGCACTGACGCACACACGGACGGACGGAAATGAGCAACGCCTAATACACGTCACTATTTCATGGCGGGGAATACAATTATAAATATAACTGTGATGTATACCTGAAAGGACTGTAGGACAGCGTTGATGATGCTAAAGACGATTTTCACGCGCGGATGGTTACTTGGTGCCATTATAAACAACACGTAGGTGATTCCTAGGAGAGGGAACAGTATAACTGTTGCCTTCACTGCCTTCCTGAAATCGATAGATACGCATATTTACATTATCGATAGATACGCATACTTACACTATCGATAGATACGCATACTTACATTATCAATTGGAATAACAGGAATAACAGTATGTTCAAACATTTTGTTATTGTTACACTACATTGTGGAAGAACAGGTGTTATGTATTGTAAAGACCTGTTAAGCCTGATTGTGGTCAACTTAAAAGATAGGTATATACCACGCTCTACTTCAGCAGTGAGTGATCGTAAATACGGACACCCATGATCTGGGTACATCCAAGTTGAAAGTGTAAAACCTTATGTAGTGAGTGAAACACAAATGGCAAAATATTTTAGAAATCATAACATTATGTTAAAACATACCAGTAGGGCAAAACACTGAAATTGAATCTCTTGCCTCTTTTTATATTATTAGGTTTGCTCAATTTTAACAGTTTAACGTTTGTATTTGGATACTTTATTAATGTAATTTAAGAAACAATGTATGGAAACCCCACAACAAACACTAAGTCAAGTTATAGGTTAAATTGACAAACTTTTATGACATATACACAACGGTCGTCTGCTGCGCGTTCGCTACGCTACCTCAGGTGAAGCGTTTATATCACATACACCTGTATATTTATCCTATTACTTATACTATATATACTTATGCAATTTTATAGTAATTATATTTCTTGTACTAATAGGTACTCATAAATAAAATCACCCACATTTACAAAGAACGCTATCTGTCACACATCTCATCGTTTTCCAAGATGTATGTCATTCCGATCGTTTTATTTGTAGACATATTTTTAATTAATAGTATTCTAAACAATTACGATCAAACTTTATACCAAATACAGATTTTACCGAGACAACGTCTCTTTCATACCTCATTATAGTATTCCTTTTGTCAATCGCCTTCATCTTATGTTACCAAAAATAACCTAAATGACTCTCTGTTTCAGTTTTAACATTTCGTTTATACTGATATAACTTGGATGTGCAATAATTAAAACATAGTGTGGTATTATTATTGGCTTATGCTGAAAACATAAAAATAGCTCTGTTCATGTTCAGCTAAAGGGGGGGGGGTTTCAGCTGTGTAGGCTGGCTTTGTGTTCGTACGCAGGGTATAGACGTTAGGTTTTAATACAATACAAAAAATCTAAATTCTTGAGCGAAAGCGTAGTTTAGTGGTTAACAAGCTGAACGTGAAAGTCTGTGATGTTGACTCGTACGGGGCCGAAACCGCTTGACAGCATATGTTTTCACTAGCATTGAATTTACCCAGATATACCGGGTACTTAAATTTAGCGCCGACTATTTAGTTTCAAAAAACCTAATTTGCGGTCCACACCGTTTCAACAAAGTCGTTTTTTCTGTAATGTTTCAACATGGATAACTGTGTTTGGCATTGTCTTATAATTACGGGAGTAAAATTCACTGTTAAGTATGGTTAAAAGTTAGATGAAAACATTTCTTCTTGTCAAAAGACAGAAGTATGTTATATTGACACGATCGTACATTTAGTCAAATTCACAGTCACATATACATGTATGTTTAACCCACCTGTATTGCCGTGTTTCCAGTGAGTGCGAAGCTCGCAGTTTAGCGACGAGGACCCACACAATAGTAGACAGAAAAATAATGTTCAACTGAAACAATAGCAATCACACGAATGACATTCAGACAGTTTAACAGTCATATACATATCATATGTAGTTAAAAAATTATCTAAGCTATGCGTACATTTCAGCAAAGTAAAATGTTCCAAACAATTGACATTACGCCGAGGCTACTATAACCACGCCCTTAGACAAGTGGCTTTTTCGTTTTACCAAGTAATCCTTTGTATTCAAGAACAGGCGGTTATGTTTTTTCCAAGTATATGCTAATCCTTTCATCATTGGTAAACGGATTATGAATATTTAGAAATGGGAGGTCCGACGTAATGTCCATTACTTCAGAACAAGTTTGGTATGAAAGCTGTACATGTAGGGGTATATTAATGATAAGCTTAGCTACAAACTACAACGTATTTTTGTAAGCGAGATACGATAATATACAAGAAACCTGAGCAATTTATTGAATTTATTTGAATAATGTTTACATTTTCTTATTATTTGCTGAAGAAAGAAAGTTTGTAAATTGGTATAACTCGCTTGGGTACATTGTGCTGACTTAACAAATATCTTGTTTCTCGCGTGACGAACCTTCATAGGTTATAAAAAAACAGTTGTTTCGTCTTAAAGAAAAATATAACCGAATTTAATATAATCTTAGGAGGCCCTCCTACTTACGCACAATACTGCAATAACCGGTGCGACAAAAATGTAGTCGTAGTTGGCTGATCCATCGGTCGGTAACCAGCACCTGAAGTTGGATTTTCTGTTGTATTTGACCAATTAAAAAATCGGATATCCTTAGTCAAGTAGCAATGTTGATGTCCGTTTACATCTATGTTTGACTGATTTGTGTGTATTGAACGCCTGTAGCGCTTTTGTAAATCAATTTTAAAAATCTTGCACTCATACACAAAGCTAAACCTTTCAGAAAAAAACAAACAGATTTTCTCGACATTTAGTTTCGTTTGTCTATACTAAAGAAACTATAAAATACCAATACTAAATTCGCAACACATTTATTAATACTTAACATTTTTGAAACCGCTAATATATACTTTTCTTTTAAATTGTATATAAAATCATGAATTTTACTCAAAAGAAGACGTAACGTACTCTACATCGTCGACCTCTACCTTGACGATGATCCAGGCAACGATGTTCAAAGCCGGCAAACCTGAAACATGAAAAAGAAATGTTCAATAAAATATTAATATAAAATACATATTCTACTACAATGAAGTGATTTATATAAACGATATATAAAGCTTATATAAAAAGCGAAACCAAATATCGAATTGAGGCAGTTTGTTAGAAAGTGTTAAGAATAAAAGTCAAAGGCACGTTTTTCTTTGTTTTGAGTTCTAACAAAGGTTTCAGAAAGGTGTTTGAATAGAATAAACCATTATTTGCGTACATTGTCGTCAGTTGAATAACAACCCTGTTTTTAAGTTATTATAATCATTGTGCTCGATAGTTTTCACAATGTTTGTTAAAACATATGTACTTTTAAAAGGACCTTTTCTTGTCTTTCAATGTGTATATCCAAAGACATACAACGAGATATCAGCCAGTTTTGCAAATTGATAGAAACCCCAATACACTTACCCCAGCCAATAAAGATTAGATAGATAAGCCGGATCTTGTCTGCCGAATATGTCCAGACGATAATGAAATGCAGATACAACCCCTCGACGAACATCCAGAAGAAATTAGTTGCGTGTGCAAAGTTGAACATGCTTGTTAACATCTTGCATGCCCACTGAAAATATACAATCAGAGTAAAATACCCACAGGAATTATAAAATAAAAGTTATATAATTACCCTAAACATGTACACGAAATGCAGACTGCGAGAATTATTCTCACTGAAAATAAAAAAGAGAGAATACTATCAGAGAATAAAGAATAAGAGTAAAATACCAACTTAATATAATGAAAAAAGAATAAAATTACCACACTAAATACAAAACAATTTGATACAAATCTAATGAAATAAAGATGAAATAAAGTGCATATTATTTGAAATACCAGTATAACAACACGCTGTCAATATCAAATTGACAAAAATACCAATTGAAAATATAACAAAACGCATTGTAAATGAGGAATATTAATCAAATACCTATTTAAATATCATAATGATACTATTTTAACAGGGCAGAATTACATAACCACTCAGTATAAGTATACAATTTGAACAAAATATAAACCCACTGTTAATATAAAACTGACGTTGATAATTTGGTAAAATTATTCGTTACTGCAAGCTATTTGTCTCCATTAAATGTTCAAACATGTTGTTTCACAGCCCGACTAGCGTAACCAAAACCCTTAAGCTAATTTTGCAGCCACCTTGGGAATTAAGCGTTTGCTTTTCCACGAGGCAACTGTTCCCGGGGATGAAATGATTTACATAAAATAATGAACATAACACTGAACTGGTTTGCGCGTTAACAGGAAACGCCGTGGGTGTTTTGCTCATTTGGTGCTAGTTAAAACAGCGTTACTTTATGCACGGGCAAGAACACGGTTTTGTCCCAGCAGAGAACACGATAGCGCCGCAAGAAAAGAGAAGCTGTTCGTGTACTGGAATGTTGTAAAACATTCCGAGACACTTGCAGGGATTGAATAAGATGACGTTATATAATTATATAATAATACACGTACACAATAAAATACCTACTTTAAGGAGAGACATATTTCCTAAGACATTATTATAGATGAAACCACTGAGGCATATACATTGTTATCACTGCTGTTTTTGTAAAAGTGAAAAAACGTATATAATGTTTTAACGACATGTTAAAACCAACTTACCAAATGATGCGGATGTTGAAGATACGACAGAGAATGTCTCATAATAATCCACAACAGGTTTTTGACAATAAATGTCACGATAAGATGACAATGGATAGAGTTTCTAAGGCAACGAAGGCTTCTGAAAAGACAAGTAATGTATTTGCAATATAAATGACTATCCTATGCATTAATATTGCAGATTCTTTATGGACTTCTAAAGGTAATTGAAAACGGTGGAAAATATAAAGATTGACAATGAAAATGTTTTTTCAAACTATACAAAACATTAAATTATAACTGTTTCATCAAGTCGTTCAGCGGTTTTAACGATTAGCAAAAACAGATCTTTTATAAATTAATAGACAATTAAGGTAAAAAAGCGGTTACATTTCGACAGGAAATATTGATGTGCATTAAATGTAAGTGGTGGTTACCTGAAGTAGAGAAAGATGAACAACGCAACAAGCAGGGCTAATGTTGACACACAGAATCCGATATTGTAGATTATTCTGATCGCCATCAAATGCGATATCTGAAAAAGAAGTATATGTTTTATGTAAGTAAGTATGTTAAAATTGAAAGTTTGAAATGAATTCTACTTTTTTTAACACTTATCAGGTTATATTATAATGGCAATCTGAACTGCTAACCAGCGTTCCTGTGTTCAACAGTACAATAAATCTGATGAAAATGTAAAATCTGCAGGAAAACAGCAGCTTCGGTTTTATTGAAGTTTGTCATCAATGCTTATGAATGACACATAAACATGAAACCACATAGCACAAAAGCCACTCTTTTTTCAAACCATCGCAACATACAATTAAGGCTACAAAAATACTAGAAAAATATAACTATGCAATAATGTAGACGTACGTGGCGACAGTGTAGAGACACCAATCATTAAACACCAGCTGAAGCACGTTTAATTGAAAACAAGAATTTCTTACGAAACATAGCTCGCATGGAGAAAACAGCAGCCTTAGTGTAACTGAAACTGTTCATCAATGTAAAACGCTAGGTCGAATTACTTCTTTCTTAAATATGTCAGCTTTGAGACACAAATGAACCGTACTAAGCGCTATGTCTAGGATTGATCATTGCTTTAATCATAATGATATGCTTCCAGTTGACAAAAGATTTCCACTTATATGCTATGGGTGTCAGTGGTGTGGCATATTACATTTCTATTAGTGAATAACTTCAATAAAACCGAGGCTGCATTTTTCCCATACAACCATTGCTTCCCGAGGACTTCCTTTCTTCACAGCCAAATAAAATATAATCGAGGATATGTGTTTAGGGAGAACATTTATTCAGAAATGATAGCGAGCGGTCACTTCTAGAGAAAAATGAGTGGGATGTTAAAATAAATGCAAATAGCATCCAAGGCAATTCTCAGTACCGACCTACATATCATGTCAAACAGATGGTTTAAGCAATGCTATGTCTAAGAAATGTTTTGTTAGAAAATGGATTAGTACCCTAGTCGACGTGGCAGACAAATCATTTATTATGTAGAACAAAACAAGTCACTTGTTGACATTCTATTACCACATTGACAACAATAACGTTAGTGTCAGTCTTAAAGAACATCTCTGTTGCGTGATGCCTTTAACACTTTGTTTCTTGGAAACAATTTGTTAACCCTAAGCACTCTAAAAAGAAAACAATGAGACAAAATAATTCAAGATGCAACTTTTCTCTCGTTAGACGTGGCTTCATAGCGTGACTAGGTCATTGTGATTGTGTAAAGGATGTCTACTCTGTAGCATTTATCGACAAACACTTTATTAAACAGGGACGAAAGTAGTGCTTTGTTACGTTTAATCATACACGTTTCTATAATAGCGTTATATAACAGTGAGGGATGGGAGCATACTTTTCTTCTTAAATAGGACATACTTATTGCGCATTTAAAATATTTGTCAACTGGGAAACCAAAGTGGTATATAAACCAGTGGCGGATCCAGGATTTGACCTTAGGGGGGGCGTGGACTTTGTCAACGGGGGGGGGGTAAAAAATCATTGAAAGTGTTGACAGGTTGAAGTAAAAGTCAATTTTTAGCGTGTTTTGGCCATATTTCTATTAAAATTACACTTAAAATGAATCGCGAGCGTAGCGATCGAGGAAAAATTCAGAAAAATAGCGTTTTGGGCATAAAAAAATCATAGGTCCGCGGCCGTTAGGGGGGGCGCGCGCCGGGTGCGCCCCCCCCCCCTGGATCCGCTAGTGTAAACTAATTTTATGTGTAATAAAATTAAGACAGGCATACACTATTTACAAAAAAAATAATTATTAAGCAATTATCGTACTTATTTGAATGCAATCTCGATAAAATAGAAGACATTTTTAAACACTATCGTTAATTGGTTTTAGGTAAGCTACATTTATAATTAAGGTAAGCAACGTATGTATTTAGTTATTATATTAACATATACCAAATGCATCATTACAATGGCTGACTGTTATATTAAATTTAAATAGGAAACATGTGTAATATATCATGCCAAAGTGCAAGATGCATATTTTATGCATAACGTTTACTTTACAATTTGCAAACTACATAGTTTTGAAGTCATTGGTTAAACATAATGAGGCACCTACGTCTTCATCCATCGGCGATGACTCTTTCGGTGCCACGCATGCGTCGTAGACAGCTTTATCCGCCCATGACCCGTTTGCGTGACAGAACTTAGTCGCATTGTCTGAAAACATTATAATAGCACGTATTCCAAAAGGGTGTTCATGCAATATACAGCATTATACAAGTAATTAATACGCGTTTTGTTTTGTAATGTTTTTACATGGACTAGATCATTTGACGGTGGTCAGTTAATTAACCCACGCTTAAACTTGGAACCTTAATGGACAGTTTCCAAATTGTCAATCAGGATCATTTATAACAGTAAACGGTCAATTTTCAATTCATTGGATTAGGTTTACGATTGGCAGGTGACAATATCACCTTGTAAATACAAAAAGCGTACTTCCTGTTTGTGATTAACATTATCTCACGAACAAAAGAACAGTACATAAGAGGGAAGGAGATTAAAGTTTTGCCTACCAAAACCGATTAAAAGACTCGTGTGTACAAGTCACAGGCAGCTGTGCGTGAGACAGAGGTAGGAGACGGAAGGAGACAGAAATCATTTCAAGAACAACTCATGGTAAAGCGTTTGAGTCCGGAGTCAATATAACGTCTCTAAGACTGGCAGACCGCTTTCTTACCAATTAAATTATTAGGCCCTTTAATGTGCGTGTATTTATTGCAAAATAATTTGAGATCCATTTACATAAATCGCCGATCTAATAGTTAAGATGTTGCGTGCGAAATTTGAGTCACTATGATGATATAGGTTTTAATAGGAAGTAAACAAAACTACTGTCTGCCATTATGTAAGAAAATAAAAACATGACACAAGTGTTTTGACGTCAAACCGGTAATTGAACACACGCCTTTGATATAAAGAGGCGAACACTGATACACTGAGCCATAAAGGCACACTGAATGGGAGGGATGGGATGGGTGTATTTAACGACGCACTCGGACATTCCCATTGGGTGCAGGGCAATACAGATTGTAAGTTTCTATTAGTGGCCCATGCTGCAAGATAATTGACCTATCGACAGCCCGCCCAAAATGACGTCTTGACGGACCAGCTTTGTCGGGCCATCTATTGTATTCACTTGTCATTCATGCCTATGAAAATCGCTATCACCATCACCTAGTCCGATAATTGGTTAGTAATACATATATTATAATGGAGCGATGTGGCTTTCTTATTATATTAAGTACTCAGGCAAGCGATGCGTAAATCATGAAGACCAGGACTGGAGGGCGGGCTGTCGATAGGTCAATAGAGCGCCCGACCTACATGACATACTAGATTTCTTTAACGTGGACAGTGTATAGCACTGACACACGGTAGCATCTTTCCTGGAAAGAACTAGTACATATCTTCTTTTCGTAATGTTAGTTAGTGTGAGGGGATCAAACTCGCATTCCCTGGGTTGGCAGACAAGTGCTTAATCACTGAGCTAAGTCCGCTCACTAATGTCAAAGAGATTTACCGGTTAGCTTATATAGATAGCTTAGAATATATCATTTTAACGCAATCAGTTACTGAATCAAAATTTATTTAAAGTAATCTACTTCGTTAATCACGGAGTAGAGTTATCGATGGAAAAATACCAAATACGACAAATTATTGAATATTAAAACACAGACAATGTTTCAATGCGTTGCTTATATAAAGTGCATTTCATCAAGTAAATGATACAATCTTCTGACAAAATAAAATAAAATTGACAATATCACACGCATCAGGTTAAATCATTACAAACACAATAATATGATAAAATTATATGTCTGATATTCTGCAACAAAGCAGACTACTGCTTGGGCCTGTATAATTATAATGATTTAGTTTGGCATCAAATAACAGCATTGTAGTTTTAAACCAGGAAACAGTATTCCTTAAATATGCTTTTTAATTATAACCTTCGTCTAGTCGTAATAAATAAATCTAATATATTTTTAAGGTCAACGCCAGTTACTTTCTTTGTGAAAACAGACATTTTCTAATAACTCAACATATAGAGACAGTGTGTGGGTTGTGTAGGATTTAAACTACCTTTATGCCTATAAACAGCGGTTTAAGCGAAAGTATGCCACGCCGACATACTTTATACAGGTAACATTTATCACTGACGTTTCGTATTCATTTAGTTAATCGAACAATATAATAAGAAATTAATTAAATGTAACAAAAATGAACGTAAAGAACTAGTTGGCACTGTAAATTGTATTTTACATCCGATTTACCCTGTAGTTGCATTAAGCAGAAAGGAAGAAAAATTACACTTTGATGACTTTGTAAAAGACACTAGATTACAAAATATTAATACATATTTTGTTTTACTCATTTTAAATTAGTTTGAAAATAACAAAGCTTTGAACTTTCGTCTTAATTCCATTGCCATGTTTGTTTGTACTTACTTTTGCTCCCTATTTACACCAATGAAATACATATAGCTAAACTAAATTAATTGAAAAATAATACTATGATTCTTACGCGTGTCGTCGATGCCAAGCATGTAGGCCGGACAGGGCACCGAGGCATGGGTTCCCGCGAGCGTCCGCGGCCAGCAGGAAGCGCCGTCCCAGCTGCTGTTACAATACCCGGCGTCGCCGTCATCTGGAACGAGAAAAAGTATGTCTTTACATCATTGTGTATTTATATATGTCTGGTCCCATGGGTTAATTGATTGTATTATGATTCCATTTGAAAATAGAGTTTAGATCATGCGTTTATGTGGCTCATAAGTATGGCATCATTCATAACTATTGATGAACGGCTTCAATAAAACCGAGGCTGCTATTTTCCCTATACCGGCTATGCTTCGTAAGGATTTTCCCCTTTTTTCTGAGAGGATCACTTAGTATGTGTCTGTGTGTTTGTTAGTGTTATTGTTTCTTATCACTGTGTTTGTTTCTCATTTATAAGACTGCCCTTTCTTTACCTTTCATATATCCAATTTGAGGTCAAACACTCGCTGTTTTCGTAAGCAAGGAGTTGACAAATAGCTAGTTGGGTTAAACCAACGTAAAACACCGTTTACATAGGAAACAATCATAAATTAAAACCAGCTGATACATATACAATCAAATTGATTACTTTTCCAAATAACCTTTCACCTATGCCTATGTTGTTTATAAGAACAAATATATGCTTGTTAGACAAATGAAAAAAACACGTTTCACAGATAGATAATTTATATACTCAAATTTTATTATCAGTTCTTTCAGTTTAAAATCTTAAAATAGAAAAAAGCAGTGTACCTCAGTACATGTTTGCAAAGCGTGCCTACGGTAAAAACGCTGACATTTCGTTCTACGGATAGAAGTGTTATCTCTTCTAAATAGCATCATTATTTCAAATTGTGATAATTTGCGGACATATCCTCTTCTAAAGCCAAACGATTTGGAATCTTATTGCATCTTTGGATTCATTTCATGATGCAGATATCATCTTAAAGCAATATTGCTATCGTTATTTCTCTTTTCCCTTCGTTAAATACCCATTTAAATAATCGTTTAGTACCAGTTGTTTATTCATTACATTAACTTAACACGCCATTTTAGATATGTAAATGATGCTTTAATAGCATGTAAATGGTACCTTTTCTCGAAAACGCCCATTTCATACCATTAACAGAAGTGGCTTGTAAATGGTGGTCAATGTAAAATATGGACAACCTTTCAAATATATTCTCATAAAATGGTTTATGAGACAAAAAATGAAAACTAGCATAATTTACCAGCATGTGAACATCAGTTGTAAGACAGTAATATATCAAAATAAGTATATAGTTTAACCAATATTTATTAAACGAGATATACATTGTACAAATAATACATGGTGCACAGTTCATAAAACAATTGATAATAGGGTTTGACAGTAACAAAAGTGCCGAATGTAAAATACAAAAATATTACTTAGAATTGAGAAGGAAGCTTAAAGCTTATACTATGTCTCGCTTCTATCTGAAATTCTGACTGCAAAGTCGGTGTAATCGCTGTCTTGAACAAGCAGAAAATAACGTTTGCGCAGTACGAGGTAATGAATGAAATATTATATGAAATATCGAATGTTAATATACAATTACAAATGTGCATAGATATAAGATAAATAATCAATCTAAAAATAATGAAATGATAAGAGAACAAGTATTTAATATATTGACACTCCAATACACTAAAACTTGAAGCTTTAAGAGGGTTCGTATTATAATACCGTTTCCTTTTTATTTATACAAAACGGATATAGAAACATACAAATTGGAAAATAAGGACCCTCTCCGATATAAGTCACCCTTCTCTTTTTAAGTTACATTTTCTAGTGTAACAATGATATAACCGGTTGTTCAGTATTGCTGATTCATTTATGAAACTTTATTAATTGCATTTACATAGTATTAATGTTTTGATTTATTTGTAATGCATTATTAAAACACTGTAATAACATAATGGACCTAAATCAGACAGCACCATCCGCGTGATTATCTCTTAGGACCATGATCAAACACTCTTAAACCAGCCTATAATCCAACTATCACAGTTAATAAGGCAAACGTTACATGATTGAAGATGTCGATCAAATAATTCGCAATACTGTTTTGTGTATTATGGCCAATGCAATTTATTCGGGTAAACGCTTTTTAAAACAAATATATATTTGTTTTTTCCCTAAAACATTGGAATGCCTAAAAGCGTTTCCACAGATGTTTTATTGTCAAGTTAGATTACATCAAATGCATTTGTCAGATATGATAATGGTAATACAAACATAGCATGTTGCTGTTCTAAATGTTTAAATCAAAACAACGTCGTTCATAGCAATGCAAGTTACATGTTCTATTATTCTCAAGTATGTACTCTAAAAATGAACTGAAGTTAAGTTTAAAAATTATTTCACCTTTTATGAGCTGCCTACTCATTTCTTGGCAAATATACTAAATAAATAGAGGGTATTTGTTGAATGTTGGTGTAAGACAGAAATTTATTTCACGAGTGATTATAGAAAATATGATTTTCTATGATCACGAGTAAAATAAATTTTAATCTTACACCAAACATTCAACAAAATTTCTGTTTCTTTTAGGCTTAAACAGCCAAAACCGTTATAATTCGGGAAACAATAACGTCATGACGTCATCATATTGACGTCGTTTGTTCACCGCTTTATAAACGTTACGTTGTGTTTAATGAAGTGTGCCGGGGTGCAAAACAACGTCAGAGACATGGAGACACCGGCATAACAATTATTTTTTTCACTGTAGTGAAAAATATTGAAGAACAATGGAATATAAGTTTATTCCACCGTAAAGTATAAAAGAAATACTCTTCATTAAAATATTACTGACCAACTGACGTATCGACAAACCATCTGGCCATTTAAAATGATGTTTGCTCCGACAAATGGCGGGAAGTTATGTAATATCAAAACGCACAACGTCATTTCGGCCAATCAGAGGAATCGTCTGCGTATCGCCGACGACGCGCACATTCAACAGTTGATGTAACGTGCCTTTCTTGCATTTGTAAAACCATCCGACGTCACTTTAAGCGTTCTGTCGATACGTTAATAAAATGACCTGTTGAAATGACGTCCGGTGCTTAACAAAATGGCACGAAAGCCCGTTACTTTAAACATTGCAAGTGCGCGTAACCGGTGATACTGAAAAGAATTAGTTTTCTGATTTGTCCAAATGACGCTGTACGTTATGGCGTAACGTAAACTCCCGCGTTTTTGTCGGGCATCGGACGTCATTTCAACAGGTCTGTCGATACGTTAATTACCGGACTAGATGACAAGATGTTGGTATGTAGTGTAATGAATGCGTGTATGCATTTAACAATAAAATACATCAAATGAGAATCACAGTTTAATTGTATAAGCTGGCACTTTAATAAATGATAAAGAAAACGTTTAAAAATATGTTTTTATAACTTATATTTGATTATTCTAACGTTAGTTATTAATAAAAAGTATAAACATCAAGACAGTATAGCATTTTTGAGCAATGACTGGTGCGAAATAATTATCTGATTATCTGAATAACTGATTAAAATACATTGTATATCATACACTATATGACATTCTTTAAAGGTCAGTACTAATTGGCTCTAATAAAGCAAACTAATATGGTTATATACTAGTAGAAGTTGTGAAGGTCGTGGGCATCATTCAGAGACTAATTGCATTAATTATTCGCTTAATAATACACGTTGCTGTGAGGCTTATTTGTTATTCAATATATATATTAAAAATATTATATACGAGTACGATATGTCAATCGCATATCATGTACAAAAATGTTTACTGACATCGTTATATAGTTTGTACATTTTGCATGTACTTGTTACATTTAGACTACGCAATACAGCTGAACCTCATTATGTCGAAGTGGTCGGGACCCAGACAAATACTTCGACATAGTAATGGTTCGAGATAACCAATTGGACATTATGGGGAGCGAAACATTTTGGTAAAATATCAGTTTTAAAAGGAATGCTTACCTTCAAGCATCATTTTACCATTTTACCATTACTTATTGCGTTCTTTGGAGAATATAAAATAAAATGTATTTACCAATAAAAAAAAGATACTGAGTATGCTTAGAATGAAACGATAGTAAATGTCAACTTTGTAATCTAAACGAGATATGTAATGAATACCATTATATACTTAGATGTACCTGTCTTAATAATAAACACAAGTTTAATTATCAGGTTTTAGTATAATCCGTAGCAATATACATGTACTAACGTTTAACAAGCATTTTCAGTGAAAAAATATCTCCCGCCAATGATGGCTTGTTTGTGCTTGATGGCTTGTTTGTGCATGAAGGTCTTTATGTTTATGTGCAATTGACCTACAAATTTCAACTTTTTCGCGCAAGATCAAGGGGTATGAAGAAAATTGCGA
>Ga0224511_10000304_pt1 | contig 21628 bp, 13 predicted proteins | sample SF_May12_sed_USG_2_FD_169988 | JGI IMG/M metagenome (GOLD analysis project Ga0224511, IMG submission 169988) | Sediment microbial communities from San Francisco Bay, California, United States - SF_May12_sed_USGS_8_1 | ecosystem: Environmental > Aquatic > Marine > Sediment | place: USA...
CAAGTACCCCCTCAACGAACAGTGGGCACCATTGGCACTGTATGGCAAAAGAGCACCCCTTCGAAGGAAACTACGGGGCCAGCACAAACACGCACGCAAAGAGAAACTATGAAAACGAACAGTCAGAAATGCCAAACGGCGCACGCGCGGCCTTAGCCAATTGGTTCTAGTCCTCGACCTCTAACTCAGACGTTGTTACCACCGGCTTTTTACGCGAACATCGCAACAACCGCTGACTGGCTCACCGGTGTTGGACCTACTTCGAGCAAGCAGGCACTAACGGCACACCAATTTAATGCCGCGATGCGCGGGATCTATCCGCTCGAGAGCCGCCCCAAGTGTAGCGTAATCTGTTTTCCTAGCCACTCGGTACATCAGACATTGTGGCACGCGCCGCTGTAGCCAGGTACGTTTTGCGAAAGGCTTAGCATTGGCTGGTTTTGGCACCCCTGGCACCCCTCAGAAACTAACTACATTACGTTTCCTTCGAAGGGGTGATAATCTACATGTAACTGCTATGGGCATGCAAACTCATTGCCACAATTTTAAAACAAATGTCTGGGAAAGGACAACTGGGAGACTAAAGCCGGTTTGTTTTATCCAGATAATCCATTTAACAGATCTATGTCCTGTTTATTGAATCAGACACACTATCCCGAGAGATGTCAACAGGACATACTGACCGGATGAGGTACATGCAAGTGCCAGTCTGTGCTCCTCAATAGATTATCTACTGGGCTAGCGTGTTTTATCCAGTTAATACATTTAGCTGACCTCACAATGCATTTAGCTTCATGCTCTGTTTACTGCCATCATCACCATGGGACTGGTGAGCTTTCCCATTCCTGTCCTCAGGTTCTTGGTTGGGGATCAGTCAATCTAATTCGTTTGTTTACGCATCATCCACAGAAACCCTGTTACTCTTCTGGAGAGGCGGATCTTTAACAACCGTCGAGCAATCCTCGTCCTTATCAACTAGTTATATTTATATCATGATGATCTGAAGCCATGCTATCAATTTGAAGTGGGAGACTTGCTAAAGGTCTGTATCAAGAAAAACCTCATCAGCACTGGGAAGTGACCTCACAACCCTTACTGACCGTCTGCCCTCCCTCCAATAGGTACACCACGAATTATTATCCCATCTATCGGGATCAAAAGCTCGTTCTGGGCACAGTTTGAGGCCAGGCAATGTGTACTCCAGCAGTATAGACTGCACGGAGTTACACTCGCAGAGGACAGAGGTACGTAGCTCTCAAAGGCATTATTTTTCTTATGGCCACTGCAGAAGAGGCTGTAAATGACTTCAGTATAATTGGTGATTTACATGTAATTTATAGCTGCAATACTGCACTGTCCTCTCGCATGAGACCTATATGCTGAGAAGGTAACTCCATATGATGGATCGATCTGAATTTAATGCTGAGCTCTCTGAGACTGTTAGGGGTGATGACATTAAGAAAACTAAGGTTATGGAGATGACCTTTGATTTTTCAGGCGTATTTGAACTGCATTTTCTTGCTCGATTTAGATAATGGATGCTGGTGCAAATGAACGTCATGTGACGATCAGCTGCTCAGTTCGTCCATTCAGATTTTGTATAGAATCCAACAATTCGGAAGTGCAATCGAAATCACTCTCGAAACCTCGGATATAAACCTTTATACTCACACCACCCTTGATTCCCCCAATTACTGCGAAGCATGAGCTTCATCAGAAAGAACTCAAACCTAGGAAGCACCTCTAGTGTGTCTATTGATTGTTTTTTATGACAGATTATGGTCTTCATATGATCTTATCATTGTTAATAAACCTGAAGAAGTCCATGTGATTTATCAGTATAACTCTCAGTCGGTGGTTGTGTTGATTGGTCCTTTCCGGTTATAGGTATTATGATCCGTTCAGAACGATGGTCAGGTTTAAGGTTCCATAGAAGACCACAGATCCTTATTGATTGTACGCAGCGTTCGTCACAGCATAACTGTGTGTTTTAATTTTTTGTAATTCCTGTATTATACCCACAATATTGCAGCTGAATCATGTTGGAAAAATTTGTCCGGTATTAGTTCTTTGGTTCTGAGGATGTCCTTGTGTATTCCTTGCTGGTTAGTGGGTCCGGACAAAAGCATCAGGAATCGAAAGTTGAAAAACACTGAAAAACCTCATAACTTCAGTGTCTTGCCAAACTTTGTGTACCACGTTGCCTGAACATTCTAAACCCCAGCTATTGTCTATTGTGGAACATCAAGCTCCATGCGTGCCAAGTACACAGATCGACATTTTTAGACTGTATAATATCATTTTAGATTTGATTCCGTGTTGATTCTTCTGCTGAATGGTGATGTTTTATAACAGAGGTCCACAGCAAAGGTAACCGTCTGTTTGGTATAAACCATAGACTATCCTGGTAACGAGCCATTGGCTTAGCAATAATCTTGTCGTGTAGTGTAAATTGTAATGTACGTGCATGTATTCATTGTAATCTCACAAAGAAAATCCACAAATAATGAAAAGACATCCTTCTAGATGCTCTCACTATCCTACTTATATCAGCGGGCGCCTGGCCCTGCCCTTATTATAAACTGTCAGCTAGCCCCACCTTCAGGAAAACCATTCTCGCTCTCACGATGTTATATCCTGAATAGGGATTTATGTGTCTCGCGATTAGATTACTGTTAATATCTCAATCTTAACAAAACACTCAAATTTATGTTCTATTGTAGTCCTACATAGCGACCTAGTGCGACGATATGATAGCGAATTGCGTTGTTATATGAGGTTCACAAAGACGACCATTAGATAAGATAAGATCTTGTTTTACGTGGAAGGCATCATTGGGGCAATGGCTTGTTTTCAGGATGGTCGGTGGTTTGCCACATAGAGTTGAAACTCTATGGGTGTGCTTCCTTTATTTAATGCCGCAATCCGAAAATAACGAGGGATAAAGCACAAAATGATGCAAAAACTTTCCAGGCCGTAGCATCTCTGAATATAAAATCACAAATCTCGGTACACAATACGGGTGACTCTCCTTTCAAGAAATCTGAGTTCGTAATGATTTTTGGCCACTTCAGCTCAAACCCATAGGCCCTTTCTTTTAACAGAAAAAAATTGTGGTTGATGTCCGAGGTGTGAGGTGTCCTTCTGTTTGTTCTACATGGTATGGCGGTGCGTGGAAACTTCACGAGTTGGAACTTATTGCTGTAATCGTAGTGAGAATTGGGATAGAAAGAGAGCTCAGAGGTATAGCGTTGGGCTCGCAACCATGAGGACTTGGGTTCAAATTTATACAAGCAAAAAAGAATTCTTTAGTCCGTGTGACCTTTCACGTACTTGCCAGGGTTTGGCTCATCGTTAATTTCACCTTCCCAATCCTCACCAAAACAGAAGGATTTTCGGGAAGGGTGGGATGCCTATTGTGATAATACGAAAAGTGCATAAATGAGTATTGTTCTACCACTGTTGGGCAGTAATCAGATTTTGCTACAAATTGATATGACCTTGTTCAATATGCTGAAGGGAAGTTGGCACAGGAAATTGGGCATGATAGTGAATTTATTAATGCGGAGCTCCACCGGTACCTCTGACATCCACTCATGATGTATTCGGCATTGGAACACAGAATTTTTCAAGCATAGGGTGACCTGCTATGTCTCTTTTTCCCCCATTTGACTTCCTCACTGTTATGGTGAAGTTGCTGGTTTAGATACTTGTTTTCATCAGTTACGGCTTAGTGAAGCACCACAAGCGAGTCAGGGTCAGTATCAATGCTCCACCTCGTAGTGAGGCTTGTTTTGTTTTGAGCTAGGATTAGGATGCGTGTACCTGATACTCGCAATGAGAGCCCATAGTGGCCAGGTTTTGAACCCGGTTTCTCACGATTATGAGCCCAATGCCTTATCACTGAACAATCCTATTACCCGTAGGTGTCCAAAAAAAATGAAAGACCGCGTTAACAATGACTTGACAATGTTCCAGAGATTCTCATGCGTCACCTTCCTACCATAGTTTGAAGATAGCCCAGAGAATCAAACAACATTGTGCAGTCTAGCGGTCAACAGTGAAAACTCTCTGAAGTGACAAATGAAGGAAATAGTTTGACATGAGTCTAGGCAACAAATGTCCGAAAAGCAGGTGCCTGGCTGTGAAATTACAGGGATTCATAAGACACATTCCGTATGCAGGTTGTGTTTGGAAACTTTGCATCGGTTTACATGCCTGGACTCACAGTATCGGGTGAGGCCATCGGCTCTTGTATGGCTTTGTCTACTTGTTTATCATTGCCTGAAGCAGGATCTGCATAATGGAGGTAACCCCATGATTGATTTCATGCAGAGTTAATCCTGCTAGCCATGGTGGAGAGGATTATCCTGGCCACTGTACACTGAGCGCTGGCAATCATTCATAGCCTAGTACGATTTGTAGCCACGTGTTGCATCACAATAATTGCTGATGTATCCATCAATCTCGATCAATAGATGCAATCACATATAAAGGATATTGTTAAAAGGTCATGTACCCCCAATCCAGGATGCAATTGGAAGATTCGACTCGACAAGGATGCTCTAAAGAATAGTTTTCGTTTATAGAAGTAGATTGCGATAGACTGGCTATAGACTGATCCAAAGATGGAACTTGTGTATGTGCAGTATTATCCAACTGTTCAACCGAATAGATATCTATTCTACCAGTTAAGTTGGCTGACCAATCCCCCAACTTTCCAAGATTAGCCGCTCATTCTTCTAGCATAATGCTTCGCATTGACCGAATCAGTGGGTATTATGGTGGACTGGGGCTGGCTTTGGGTACAGTCAGCTTCCACTATATCGACCCCTGCCCGCAGCATGTTTTGCGTGCTCCACTAGGAGCTGCTCTTCAGATGGACAGAGGGCATGATTTACTATAAACACATATAAGGAATAAACATATTATCCAATTCAGCTGAACTACAAGCAAAGACAACCACGGTGTTCTGGGGTAGATCTTTGCCTTGATCACTCATCATTCATGTTTGAGCTATCCCCGGATAATGTATGCTCAGGAGAAGACAAATCTCAATTCAGTAATTTTTCCGCGAAGAGTTATATACATAGGATGGAAGTTAGCCTTTATGACAAAGTAATTTGGTATCAAAAGTTGCTATAATGAGAAAGACATGGAATAGAAAATGCAAAGCAAGAGTAAAGTCTAGTGAGAAAAGAAATATATGTTGAAAGACAAACTAAATTTGTTGTTTGGGGTGATCAAACTGCGTATCACTTGATTGTTTTGTTGTCACTAGGCAACTTGAAGAAACCAGCTAATCCAGATTAGCGATAGGCCTTATCCATGATCATTCAAAAGTCAGACAACACGTACACACCAGAAAGAGAGAGAGGGAGGGGTCAAACCGAGTGAGGGGCTCAAAATCAAAACAACAACTAGGTAAATACACGTGTGACCTAGGATCACCATAACTGACCAAGGTCCTGGCCTGGTCACATAGGTCAGCCTAAAGGATAAACTTATCAGTTCTTACCTTGTAAGAGTATTGTAAGATATGATCTAAGCAGTTACTTGTCTAGGATGCACTAAAGCTGGTAAGTTGGGCGTTACCCCGGACCTTATGGATGAAAAGTTGAGGTATCCACTGCACCCGATGATCAGCGATGCATTACCATACTAATCGGTAATTAGTCAAAAAATTTGTTTGTATGGATCTGCGGTGATTGGCAGTTCTAATTGGTACATGCAGGTACAACACTTTCAAGTAATAGACGACCCTGCCACATGGTCATTTGTAGATTTTCGGTGCTTTTCGCATTGTCCACCAGGTGCTTTGCGGTTATCTATTTCACTCACCACTGAAACCAATCAGTCACGCGGCATTGTCATATTGACCAACTGGTCTTAGTTTTGTCTCTCTACGTATGGGCATGCTCACGTATACTGGTGAAAAGGTAGAACTTTAGCTTGCAAAATCTATAGGTAAATGAGCAACAGACAAAAACAGTTGCCATGCTTCTATCGAAAAGCATAACTAATGTCACCAATAAAATGAGTCCTTTTGTCCAGGGCCTACCCGCCTTACTTTGATGACTAGCTAATCAGACATGCATGTCACTCATTTGAACATGCAAAGCACCATTTACAGAAAATTTTAAGCGCTCTCGTATATGTATCTGTATCTATATCTGCAGCTGCATGTCTTAGCATAGCAGATAGCTAAGAGACCTGTAGTTCATAGGCTCACGGCATCAAATAATGTTGTTTGAAACTTTATTAGCCTGACAAACGCAATGATATCAGTAAGACAATGAAGAATACAATTTATTAGCGAAAAATAAATAAACCATCCAGAAAAATTAAGATCTTCGGGAAATCATACAATGAGCTAACGACACCATATACCCATGCATGCTGGTGTAATGAGCTAACGACACCATATACCCATGCATGCTGGTGTAATGAGCTAACGACACCATATACCCATGCATGCTGGTGTAATGAGCTAACGACACCATATACCCATGCATGCTGGTGTAGTTGGCGATATTTAGGCCACATCGGCTTCCTCTTTGAGACGCGCCCATTTCTTCTTCTGTGTTTGCAGCGCCATCTACAAATGCCAAATATCGATAATGTTCTAATTCAGCTAGGGAACTCCAGCAAATTATTCAGAAATGTGTGCCCCATGTATGACGCTTTGAACTTACTTAAAGGCAGTACGCTGTGCATAAAAATAGGTCTAAAAGCCAGAATAGTTTTTGTATTTGAAAAAAACTTAATAGGATTATCGCGACCCCACGCGCCGACTATGGCAATGGCGTTATGTTGTGATAGGCGATAGGTGAATAAAACAGACATTATCTTAACCAAAGCACTGCATCACCACTCAATTAGACAGTGTGTAGGTTTAGCGACATACTTAGTGTCACCGTACCTATTTTTTTCATTTTTCTAAAGGCAGGGCAAAAGCCATTAACATAATATACATGTATAAAATTCTACTCAGACACTTGGCCATGCTCTACGCCTGACGCTTGTTGGAGCGGTTGGAGTAGCAAAAATTTGAGGAGCTCATACTCACAACCATGACCTGGATTTGAACCAACATTGCAAGCCCGATACCTTTACTGCTGAACTATCCCGCTATCCATTATATGGATGTATGCCTACATTCGTTGCAAAATGTGGTATAATGATCACGCATATTTACAGCCTTGGGCGAGTATGTACGCGTCAAAGGTTGTACTTAAAGTAGGTTTATATATCAATGCAATATAATACAATTGATTCTATCTTCGAGGAAATCCGTCTATGAAATCTCGTATTTAAACTGAGTAACCCCAGTCACACCCTGTATAGGGGAGATACACGTCATTTCGAGGACTGATAGGGTCAGTCCGGCAGCTAATTTATCAGAGCATGTAAACTACCAGAGCATATACAGATTATTAAAAGATAATAGCTCAGTGACAGAGCTCTGAGCTTGCAACCATGAGAACCTGGGTGGGAAGTCCCAGTCATTGTGAGGTCCTGTTATTGTCGTCGCCTGTTGTTGTTATAGCATAACTCCCACCACTCCAACAAGCTTCCCAGGCTCAGTAATAGTAGTTGTATAGTAGTTTATTTAATATTTCATATGTCAGGGTCGACAGAATTAAAGTGGTTTCAGTAACAGGAAAAGAAAAAAGGAAACTGGACTAAAAAAAGCCTACAAATAATTTGGTTATTCAATTCATTTATCTTAAATTCATATAAAATATGAAAAAAGCTATAGAATGGGAGAAAAATTAACAGCGTTTTATAATGAATTAATCGGAGTCCATGACTTAATCTAAGATCTGTAACCTGAAATGCGGCCCTGTAGCGTGCGGTGTATAGGAGGATATTTCACCATATAAAAGGTTTCTTTAGGATGTTAAGATCAATCGGTCCCGGGTGCATTACAGTTGCTGCAAAGGCTTCCATAGTATGATGTCATTCCAAAGAAACCCCTTAATTTAGTCTCTGAATCACATCGCCTTCCTTATTATATATGAAAATGTCCTGTTTTATCCTGCAGACCCATACACTTATACTAATAAATGTCACTGCTCAACACCCAATCGAATCATTTGATAAAGCCTAAGGTGAGATAAGCTAAATGTCCACTAGGGATATTTTTATAGCTCTATAAGAGTCTTGGCTATCGTATTTAAGGGACCTCCTAAGCCTTCAGGTTGTTGGAGTGGTAGTAGCTAGAGCTAATGTGAGGAGCTCATACTCACAACAGAAGGTCGACGTGACCAGGATTCAAACCCAAGCACTCATGGTTCTAAGATCCAAACCCAAGCACTCATGGTTCTAAGATCGGTCTCACCTCTGCGATGTTGACCTTTCTGACCCAACTTTGTACTTTCTTAATCAGAAAGCTACAATCTGACTTCAACATTACAGCCTCCATAACACCAGGCACCTGCAAGAACCAGAATCAGACCACTCTAGACCTTGCACTGTATGGCACTTGCATAGACAAATTGTATCAATAAACCATCTAGTAAATAACATGCCGCGTGATTCTACTGCTCACAAAGGTCGGACAAGCAAAACCGCATCGATTACACCTAATATGGACTGCAAGGAAATGCGATTCCAAAATATAGGATAGATTACACATATTATCAACTAATAATGGATACTCAGAGCAAGCTTTTATGTTTCATGCCGAGACAATATTAAACAGGGGGCTAGAATAGTTCAGTTGGTGAAAAAGCCGAATTTGCAACCTATAGATTGCAGGTTCGAGCTTCACTGCCGGTGGAGTGTTTTTCTGATATGGCTTTTAGCAAACCCCTCACGCCGAATTGCTAGCATAGGTTCAGATCACCACGGATCATGGAAGCTTCAACCAGTAGATAACGAGAGTCAACATCACTCCATGGTTGTTAAAGATTTACCTCTCCTTTCTCGTAGCCAAGTTTCGGCGGGTCATGTGTAAACTGGCTTTAGTTGAGATTGACTGACGCCGAACCTGGAGCGATGATACTGACCCGCAAGCGGCGTTCCGTGCTAAGCAGTAACTGGCGAAAAGACAAGTATCTAATCCAGCAGCTTTGCCATACCCGAGAAGGAAAATACTAAACAAAATACAGTTGACTGTCCAGTTGTTCAATAGTATTTTCTAATACACTATCTAAGACACCAGGACTGGTTATTATCAAATTTTAGCATTTCTAGCATACGAATTGGTGATTGTTGTTATTCTATTTCCAGGCTGATGTGAACAAATTGACAATAAAATTTAAATCTAGCAGATATATTTCATCATGCATGCCTCACGGTAATTCCCAGGCACATTGTAAATAAATTCCAAACTTACAGTCACTATTTCACAATGATGCTTTTGCGTACATGCTTTCTATCATCAATGACAGATATTCTGTGTCACTAGTGGGAGGCTGTGACATCAGATGGGGTTGAAACAATCGGCTTAATCCCGAGTTTTATTTCGCCAACCCGACATTGACAACGCCTCAGTCGCTCAGCTGACTGGCGGAAAAAACAAAAGGATTTTTAATCTCTAGTGACGGATGATCTAAACCCCTATACCACAATCACATCAGGTGCAATCTTTAGTGTACAATCTCTATGGCTATGTCTTGGCTATACAGGCAAGGTTGTGTTATTGCGCACATGCAAACATAAAAACCAGGACACATGTAGAGAGAGAAATAATTATGGTATTTTTACAGCAACAACCGGGCTGAGATAGTCAAGAACACAAATGAGTGGTCAAACAAAAGGGGGAGGCATTCGTCTAGTATTGAAATGGAAACAGCTGACCATGATAATGACCCTTATATGCTCTTTGGAAAGACGGAGTCCGACTGAGATTGTGTAGTGTAATGGAAAACTGCTATTTTAAGTTTATTGACGAGACCCCATATTGCGTGTCTATCGCAGTGATGGAGCAGTGACACAAAGAATAGAGGCATTTGCTGCTCCTCTAATTCGATTAGAAGATGACTTGATACCCCACAACTGTACTAGTCTATGTTAGTATTTGGCCAACTAGGTGGTGCTCTGCAGCTTGAAATCATGGAAGTTACAGTACTCAGTATCATCTTAAGCCCCTCTATACATCTTCCAACAGTGCAATGCTCTTTACCACAATGCCAACGAAACCAGCCGAATTAAAATTAGCTAGGTTTTATTGTTTTTAAAACCTCAAACTTTAAAGCTTTATGACGCGCATGCTATAACGGGCTTCTATGAGTCATCTATCCTAATTCCCGCGCCACGCAGATCTCATCTACCAAGAGAGACTGTAGACAAATACCAGACATACCGAGAAAGCATAATTATTCTACTGTGGGGGCTTCCTAATGGGTGAGATATTCCGCAAACAGGGTCTGGTATGCATGTCAAGTTGTTTGCTGTCCTTTTCCTCCAAGCTGTACCATGAGGAACATGCACAGATCAGACCACAAGATTGAGCCAAAGATCAACCGAAGGCATTCAGTTTGACCCCCTACATCCAGGTACAAAGAGCAAGCATTTTGAAACAAATTAGTGTCCAGAAAGCAGTGAACGCTACAAGCATAATTGTGAAGAGTTACCATTCTCCATGGTCAGATCTATTGTGATTCAATATATGTAACCCACACAGGTCTTCTTCGGAAATAGCTTTTGTTAGTTTTTTTTGCACATGACCTAAGCCTGAGGCTGGTTGGGGCGGTAAGAGCTTGGAATCTTTGTAGAAGCTCATTTCCACAGTGGGCGCTCAACATGGCTAGGACTTCAGCCGTTGACCTATCCCGCTACCTTTACTCAGGCTTTGGAAGTAGAACGCACCTTATTAATAGGGGTGGTGAGCAGAGGCCAAGCCATATATGAGCACCAGAAGCTTGAGAAAAGGACAGAATGCTGATGACATGTGTTTTGGCCTCCCCTTCATCCCAGGGTCGTATAGTTATGTATCCTATTTGGGGTGTTGCAAGAATGTCAGTTTTGTACCGTTACGAAATTATTCCACTTTCTTCGTTATCATGGAAGCCATACAGTAAAATTCTGCAATGTCGTACCAGGCAAAGCCACGTATTACAACATTCCTTTACCATCAGTTAGAGAAAGCCAGACCAAACCACTTCTCAGCGAGGAGTGGAATACTACATGGGCGCTCGGTGGCTGGTAAAACCCACGAAACACAGAACAAAATGGGATAATCTGGACTAAGACCATCAATCAGTCAGGATAAGGTGTTTTGCTCAGTCAGAGCTGACCACATGTGACGTGCAATTTACGGATGCACTATGATCCCAGCTACAACGGTACTCGCACTATCCACAACAATATATTGCTGATATAATACTGATATATGGACAACAATAGGCTCAGGGTGGTGTCTTACTCGAGTAGTCCCTTCAATCTATATCAATGGGTGCTTTGGGCGTAAACCGCAGATATAGTTTATCTGTTCAATCTCAGAAAGAAAGCTGCTGATAAGAAGGATGCTCTCATAGAAATGTGAGCGTGAGTCCCGTTATCTCCAACAATCACCCGTCTATTTTATTGACTTAATCTCGAGATTTTCTAGTAGAACAAAGCGGATCCTCAAAGGAGCTGACACGAGACAATCCTTTGCCCCTGACAATCCCCGACTCTCCTCGGCTTATCCTCCTGTTCGCTCCATTACTTTTGAGAATGAGCGAACGGCCTGGGCGAGGCGGGGAGTGGGAGTTTCATCAGTGAAGCAATAGCACAGTGCATAGCATACTGGGCCTTGGACCCGGGTCTCTGGCGTGATTCCCAGTCCGGCACCCTCGTCGGTTTCAGATCCCTATATGTTAAATATGGGAGACCCACCCATAAATAAGTCACCTTCTCTATGAGGAACACAGGTGTAAGCAGCGAGTCTTCTAATGACACACCCTGGAAGACGCTGAGTCAAAGACTGAGCAGGCCAATTTCTGCACCACAGCTACTCTGCCATAGAGATGGGAAGAATAATCAGTGAGCTGGATTATCAGTTGTTGTAGCTTTCGAATACAGGGAGATCAGTAATGTTAATAGTTAATACCCTGATTAATTCGGGGCGGCATGATTGACACAGTGCGCTCACGCCCTTGCTGCGAGGGGCTTTCAGTGGAAGTAGGAAGAGATGAAATGAGCCTACCGCAATCCACACCGCTCGCACCGTGCAGAAATACAGGCGGATGTAAAATCATAGTCATACATAACGTGTATGTAGGTGAAATCAACTGGGTGTTCAAACCCAGCTATAGTAAAGAACAAAACTACGATCGCTTCAAGGTTGTGTGAGGTAATGCAGCTTTTCCGGAGAATCACCGCGTATGATTTTAATTGAGCTGATGAGAAAAGAATTATACTGGGAAGCTTGCACGGAAGAATTATCCGCGTACTTGCGAAGCTCTCGTGCGAAGTGGCACCTGCTAACCGTACATATCCGGATATCCACGTATATCATATCTCATACATTTTAATAAGGAATTATTCTTCATAACCGCATCTCAAAAGTATCGTCTCCACGTTTTAATTGTGCGTTAGCCGCACGCTAGCCACAGTTTGCCTATGAAGCGCCGCCAAGGTTTTCCATTCAGACCTATGCATACAATGTGCCACTAGTCATGTACATACATGCTGCATAACAAAAGTGACCACATAAAACTATTATCTGTGACAATGGTGGCCACTGCATAACATCTGGTCAGATTTATGAATGATAAATTATCATGCTCGCTTGCTTTCGACTAACTGGTATATAGATTTGCCAAATACCAGTACTAGAGCTAGCGTTCACTTCATTTGCTCGGCAATCAACCAGCGCCCAGAACGTGTTGTTACTGCTGTTTGCTTTGGTATACATTTTAACCCTGAAAGCAGCACAACTTAATTCAAAGTTCACTTTCCTAATAAGTGATGAATCTAAAGATGAATTTACCCCAAGGAACATTCTAATCCTACTGCATAAGATAAAACCCCTGGGAGTGTACTTCAATCAAGGGTAGAGATCACTTATCCACTCCACGCCTGGTCAGGCGTGGCTCATTCCCACAATGCACGCGTGCACCAGGATGTACATGTACATACCTTATACTCGGTCATATTAGCTCTGTATTTCTTATTGATGGCCTCATTTTTAACCCGTTCAGCTTCTACGGCTTTCATCTCCGCATCAATTCTTGTGATCAGGTCGAGACGCGACGCATGGTCCATCTTCAACTGGTTAGACTCGACCACAGCCTCGTGTAGCTTCTTCTGCACAAATGTAAATACTTTCAATAAAATCTCATGATGACCATATTTTGAGAAGGCGGAATCTACTGGTTGATTAGACTTCATTTTATGGAGTGCGCATGTAGAAAACCGGGATAGCAGCTTATAGGTAGAGCACTGCATGGGCTCGCGATTGTGAAAAGCTGGGTACACATCCCAGTCATGGTGGGCTCCCATTGCAAGTATGAACATCAATCCTAGCTTCTACCTCTTCCAACAAGCCCCAGGCTTTCAGAGGTTCATTGAATGGGACAGCCGAGTGCCCGAGTAGAAAAAAAACATTGTACATGTTTTGAACGAGATTTCTATGCGGCGTAATTACCTTGTGATAGGTGAGGACATGTAGTGTATGCGCTCCCATCATCTTCAGTCTAAAAAAATCGTTATTTCTCTCTTCAATCTTTTCTTGGCTTTCAGCATTCTCGATCTTCAGTTGCTGATAATGAAGAAAAACTACTCTTATAAGGCCCTAAAGGGTTTACACTGACACAAATGATACATACTTGATACATGTGATAAGACAACTCCCGTTTGTTCGCACCATAGACGTACACATATGGTACTGTTACTGTGAGGTCTAGCATACACAGTGGATTGATATTAGTTTTTGCCGTTTTGGATTAATATCTTTCATATTATGTGGTCATGTAAAATTCATAAACCCTCAGTTAAAAAGTTTCCACAGTTTTCGCCCTAGCAGTGACATATACTTTATGTCACTGGTTCAAGTTTTTGTGAGATTCAATGCGGTGAATTCATAGTTTCATCAAAAGCTAATTCTTCTATTTTAGAAAACAAAAGTTGAGGAGTGACAATCTCTCTGCATGGTACATGTAGTCACTAGTGACTCCATACTAGGCCAAAACTGATGAAAGAGAAAGTAACTAGCTCGATCAATGAAAATATTGTGTAATCCTAAAAGTACTTTTTACATCCAGAAATTCAGCTATATTTGGCATTGATGTCTCGCACATGTTGACTATGGAATACATTTTTTGTACCTGAGTGGCAGGGTGACACTGAACTGATATTAGTGGATCTAAATAAGCTTCCAGCTAGAAACGTTGTCATCTACAAGCTCTCCTAGTTATACTTTAGCATGACTCTAGCAATATGGTGCTCTCATAGTTAACATACCTGGAAGTCAATTTCTGTCAATGTATCCCCAAGCTCTTCTTTCTGTTTCAGTAACATCATAGTCTTGTTAATCTGCTGCTTGATAGCATCATTCTTCAGTCGTGTTTTGGAAACGTAGGATTCCTTGTAATTTGGAGAAAGACCCGTTATGAACTGGAACATCATACCAGGCCAAGAGGAGAAAATTCCACAAAAGTTCACCCTACGTAGTGCCCAAGTGTTCCATATGTCATAATTGGATAGTGGGATAACTCAATGGCTAACCACTTGACTCAAAATCAAAAGATCCTGGGTTCAAGCTATAGTCGCGCTGAGCGCACGCTGTGATAATGAGCTCCCCACATAGATTTTATGGCTCCAACAAACCTGAGACATGTCATGATATAATTCATTTTTCTTGCATACCACCCACCTGCAAGGGGCCAGGATAGCTTAATTGGTATAAGGTTTGGACCTTTGATATACGGATCATGAGACACCTACATGCCTTATAATACCTCATTTACATTTATTTACCTGCTTCTTGATTTTATCATCAAAGTAGCGAGTCACCTTTTCGGCGAATACTTTACCCAGCTGCTTATTCATACTTCCTTTCTCTATATCCCGCCCAAACTCATACATTTCCTTCTTGAGTTCAACCGCGTGCACCATTCTTTCTTCAATCATCGCCTATATGCAACCAACGCGATAACACTGGATTAGCTATCTTGACTTTCAACAATGCCCTTAGGATAGCGGGATAGCCTAGAGCGCAGGGCATGCAACCATGAGACCCTCGGCTTGAATCCTGGACATAGTGGGCTCCCATTGTGAGTATGAGCTCTTCACTTATCCTAGCTAAAAACAAAACCAAGCCTCACTATGAAGTTGATATTGAGCCATCTACAGTGCTCCATGTTCAACCGCAATTGACGAACAAACAGGCGATATAACCCGCCTTACAATTAAAGAAAGGAAAAGAAGAAAAATGCCCTTGCAAATTATTAGATCACGATTGTTCCATAACTTTGAATAAGGGATGTTAAAAAATAATATTTTTCGATTTAACATCAAATAAATTTTTTTCTATCAGCCATCGTCTGTCCGCGTTTGGACTTCGGCCTTCTCCTCGCTGTCCACACGTTGTGGTGTTATTGTGTGGTGTTATTGAAGAGAAGATTGAGCCATTTTCTGCCACGCTGGTTCAGGACGGATTGGCAGAGTGCGATCGGCCAGGGAAAAATCCCTTGAAATACTCCACCGTGGCTGGGAATTGAACCCGGGCCACGGGGAGGACAGACAGTGAGCTATCCCACTGAGTTATCATGGCATACAAATTACAATACATAGATTTTGCTGAAACAATGACTCAATCCTACCCGCAGATTGTCACAAACTTTTTCCATTTTTTCTACGTGTTTCTTTTTTCTTTTCTGTAACTGTTCCAGTTCTTTGTGGGCGATTTCCGACTTATACCAAGGGGATAATTTGAGCAGTCGCTGAGGTTGTAAACCCTTGCTTCCAGGTCTCTAAAAATAAAAGCTAAAGCATCCCGCGTAATAATCCAGTACATTCATGCAGCACTCAAACAACCTCGTTTAGATATTCACCCCCCCCCCCACCCCAAGGGATAATGGGATAGCTGACCCACCCCAAGGGATAATAGGATAGCTAGGTGGCTGAATGCAGGAGTACGTCACCACTATAATGGTCGGGGCAAAAAGCATCTACACTCAAACATTATTGATTATTTGGATACATGCTGAGTATACTGGTAATGATTGAGCCCAGAAAGTAGTATAGGAGGCAAAAATAAAACATATGGCACTTGTTTTCAGCTACGAGTTGGCGATAGCAGAGCAGTTGGTAACATATCTCTTGCTGGGGAGACTAATTTAGTTTATTATATACTGGTAGCTAAAGCTCACTATTCAAGTGGTTTTCAGAAGCCTGATGCTATGAGGTATAAAACTTTTAACAAACCCTACGTTTGGCACTTATAAAACTGCAGTGCACTGTTATATAAAACTTATGTAGCATATGTTTCTTATCAGTTAAAATGCTCCTTGAAGTTTTCAGGAGATTTGACTGAACTAGATTGCAGATATTACAGTTGAAATGGCGTTTCCTAAAAGTATGCACCCACGGATTTTGCTGCACCTTTCCACCTATGATCTATTGATGATAATTAGGGTCAATTAGGGTCAATTATTTGATTCGATTTAAGTTGATGAAAATAGATATATTAAAATAATGCCCCTGCGCCTGACTACACAAAGGTGACTAATTGTAGAACAAAATGAATTGGTCTCATGTCACTGCTCAGATGCTCAGATTCTCTGCTCTTTGAGAAAAGAATTCTCCGCAGCAGTTAATCCGAGATGTGGACTCAAACACAAAACTAGAGATCAGGCCCTAATATGGGTAAATAGAACAAGTTGCAGGTCGTTTCCATAGCCAATGGCTGTGTGGGGGAAGTGGCTGTTAGAGAACCAGCCGGCAATGGGTGAATGGTTGAGTGATATTTCACTCACGTTTTTATCCTTGTGCCTGAAGCTTTGTCTGCTACTTGCCACACTGGCCCGATCCTGCCCTGTGGATAGGTGAAAGCTTGGGCTTGCACTCAGTACGTCTGCCTCAAACTTGAGAGCCTGATCTTGTTTCATTTGCTTCTCAATTGATGAATAAAACTTGGCAAACATCTCTGTTTCATTTTTGAGGATTTCATTAGCTCGCCTACGGTTATTGCAATAATTTTGTGAGAATAATAAAAAATGATTTGGCTTCATATTTTACACATTTAATCGTTCCATCTTACTTCGTGTGGGAGTGTCTGAGACTGAGAGTCTGAGAGCGAGTCAGTGATTCACTCACAAGAGAGTGAGGGGAACTCTGACTCAGCATCCGTCTGACTCTGATTGATTGACTGTATTGTGACTGTGAGTGCGACACTAACTAAGGGGTAGTGAGAAACTACATACCCCTAACCTGTACCTGGTATCCTCGAAACTATGTACCGTGTACTCTCAAAGTTAGGTACCCCGTACTCTCGAAACCATGCTCCCTACACTCCTAGCTCGAAACCATGTACCTTGTAACCTCGAAATCACGCACTTCCACCAGAAATTTGACAAAAATTGAAAAAAGTTGAATAACCCACCCTGGGCTTTTCAGCAAAAATATATTTATTGTTTTCACTTTCAATATCCAGGTTAAGACATGGTATTCTAACGTAAAAAAAGTTAGTGAAATGGAAAGTGATAAAAGTGGTGGAATTTATCCGATACACTGTGTCTTAAATCGAGTATTGAAAAGGGAAACACAAAACTGGTTCTATAGTTTGTCTCTCTCTCAGGTTGTGTTATATTGAAAACACAAAGACTTAGCTAAATTTTTGAGGTTATTCCACTTTTTTCGGTCAAATTTCTGATGAAAGTACATGGTATCTAAGGTACTGGTTTCGAGGTTGGGGTACATGGTATTAAGAGTACGGAGCACCTGGTTTCGAAAGTACGGGGTACATGGTTTCGGAGGTACCGGGTACAGGGCACAGGCACATAATTTCTCACTACCCCTAACTAAGTAACTAAGATTAAATCACTTGAAATTAAGTCAATATCGCCTTGGAAGAGCTGTAAAGTAGTTTTGACTTTACATGCGTGGTACTTACAGCGCTGCATCTGTCAAATCAGCAATTTTGTCAGGCGGACAGTCCACCAGAAGGTCTACCTTTGTTTTCGAGCTCAGCGAGGAATCCTCTGAAGCGTCCGTCATTTTCAAAAGCCCGCGTCTGACGTGTAGTAAAGACAATCATTTCATGACACGTCTTGTGAGCCGCATAAGCGCCTGAATACGAGCGAGCCTTATGATGTACTGCAACATCTTTGATAGATCACGTGGTTTTCCGGTAAGTTCTTTCCAACGAGTGTTTTTACTTTCTTCTAGCTGATATTGTGTCATTTTTAGACACTTTTTGAGTTGATCGCCGTTTTAATGCCCATTGTTATATACACTTATGCGAGTTGCAAGCAGACAGATCTTTCGACAACTGGTTGGCCGACGATTAAGCAGAAATACCACTGTTAGGTACCTGGCGACAAAGAACAAACATCACGATGATCATCATCATGATCATCCTCACTGAAACTCACTGAAAGATTGATTGATCTCGCCAATTTCAGAATCAAAATGAAAATTCAATTCATTCTAGTCATTCTCTCGGGGTATTTTTTGCTGCACAACATGGCTTTTCGATTCGTTATACCCCTCGTCATTCACTCGCTCTAATTCACTTATTAGTTATTCAGTATCAGTCACTGAGTCAATGACCACTGACTGAGTCCGGTATGTTCACGAATCACGATACATCATAGTTCATACAAATTCCATAATTCACGGTTTCACCAGTTGCACTAACTTTGTTCGTTGGGTATGGCCTTAGCCACCATTGAAATGTCTTTATCTAATCCCGTAATCCCAAAGGAATGGATAAAAGAGTGATACATAACCTCCCAATTGCCAATTGCCGAATCGGATTGATTCAGAAGCATCCGCTTGTCACACCCACTGTGATCACTGAGGAATGGTGCTTTTTAGTCTCATTAGGCAATTCATGAAAGATCCAAACTCAACTCACTGTAAAGTGTAATTGTAAATGTTATTTGTTATGTACTTGTAGAAGCTCTCTGGTCAGAAGAAGCTTTCCAGCCATCAGTCTCATTCCACCCTTAGCTCAAACTTCCCAATATCATAACTCTGCTGTCCATTACAAACCATCGGTCACCATGCCAGCTAATGAGAAGAAACCCTTTGCCCGTCTTCCATCGACTGTCGTGCCTTCAAACTACAATGTGACCTTGACACCAAACCTTACGGCTTTCACATTCACTGGCGAGCAGACCATCACTGTTCAGGTATTTGCCTAGTGGCTATAATGAATAACTAAGCAGCATGCACTAACTTCCGCCACCGGGCTTCCAGGCCTTTACCCTATTTGCAGTGCACGAACCTTCATGATTTGACTAACCGATCATAGTTTCAATGGACTCGAATGCAGGCACCTAATCCTCTATCATAAGTTAGAAACTGGTTACCCAGATAATGACTATCTGGTTGTAATACTGCGCATGTTCTGCTAGGTGAAAGAGGCCACTGATAAGATGGTAATGAACTCAGCTGATATCGAGATACAGTCTGCGAAGTTCAACAGCGGTGATAATGGTGGGTGACACTATAAGTATTGTTGATATCGTTACTGTAAAGAGGTTTGATTTTTTTGTTGGGATAACGACTCACGAACGATTGTTCGGCTCTAATGCCTGCTACAAACGGCCGAATCTTAAGGTGCACCTTTCAGAATAGCGACGCTGACTGTGCTATATACTCTGGCTCCAGTGGGGTTACCACCTGTGATCTCGGTTACCAGCTTTGCTTAAAACCCTTTGAAGTTCAACACGGTGTGCTGGAAGGTGCACCTTTGGATTCGGCCGCATGAAGCAATCGTAATCGGGGCGCTTAAGTTGAGAGGACAACTCCAACACTATGAAAATTTCGTCCTTCATTCTCAAAGAGGCCAACTTGTGGATAATGGGTGCTTCAGACTACATTGATGCATCCTCATGTGACTGGCCAGTCCAACCTGGGCTCTGAAGTTGAGATTGCACAGGTGACAGTAGTGCAAGGGGGGAGTTGGCTGAGTGTTGAGGGCGAGCTCCTTCTAGGTAACTCTCTTTGCATAAGCTAGCTAGTGACTCGTATATAATTCTAGGGTCCACAAAGTTATGCCAGGTCAATAAATTTGCTCAGCTCTTCACTGTTATTTTTTGAAAAAGAACTAATGTTGTACCGATATATGGTTTGTAGAAATGGTGGCCTCTGTGGGCTTTGATGCTGAGGCGGAGACTGTGACCCTCTCTTTTCCTTCAGCCCTGCCGGTGAGTATTACACACACCCGTATATTACAGTACACAGAACCTCCAGTGTAATGTCGAGACCCAGTCAGTGAGTGGGAAGACAACTCCAAGTGAATGCACTCTGTCCTTTTAAAAACCTCTACTCCAACTCCCTTGCATATCGAACCAACTTACCGAATCATTTTTGTACCATCTAACCCGGACCTTGAGGGAGGGGGTCTTATATCATTTCTCAATGCGGCTCCATGGTTACCATAAGGTGATGAATATAACCATCGAGATATTATATGGCTATTTTATAATCATGGAAGGTGGCTTCGCGGCTAGTTATCATCATCAGGTCTCTTTGTTCTGCAGCTCGGTGATGGTAAGCTGTCGATGTCATACACTGGGTGCCTGAACGATAAAATGAAAGGTTTCTATCGCACCCAGTACAAAACTCCTAGCGGTGAGATCAAACACGCTGCTGTCACGCAGTTTGAGGTTAGTGGTTATCCTTCTTGTCTCTCTTTCTTTATTAGATTGGTGTGGGCACGATTCAGATGCGGTTTACCGGAATTATCAGCGATAACCTGCGCGGCTTTTATAGAATGAAATACCAAGACAGGGCAGGGCAAAGCCGATACGCCGGCGTCAGCATGTTATGTGTGAGTGTAACCAGCGGGCGCACTTTTTTGGTTCTGTTTATACTCCACATTGTTTTTCCCTGGCGGGTCGTGAACTTTGGCTCTCTGGTTAACCGAGAGACTTTGTCAATGCTTAAGAGCCAATTAAGGTCGAATGGCCTTCATGCCACCACTATTGGGTTTTCTGAGATTTGGACTCATTACTCACTACGCGAAAGTCATGTAATCACTAAGCTATGACTGCTCCTTTAACAAGTGAGCACGCTAGAAAAGGTATGTGTAATAACAGAGTGACTACACCCTCGTCGCCTCGACTGATTAGCTGGGTTTTGTTCGTATGTTTGTAGTCAACCGATGCTCGACGCGCTCTACCATGCTGGGATGAACCCGCCATCAAGGCTACCTTTGATGTTACCCTGGTCGTGCCTAAAACCAGCACCGCTCTTTCCAACATGGTAAGTAAACAAACCGTGATATGCGGGAATATAATCCGCCTGTTGATGTAGTAAAACCCCATATTGTACGCATAGACCTAGTAAGTTTTTCTGTCATGAGACTTGGTCTACAATTCCAATTTCTTTTGGGTCAGTCGTATAATCTTTATTGAGTGATTCAGGGTTGCGCTGTCATTACCGACAAGAAGGAGGCTAGCTCTCATTTGTTAGTAATTGTGCGTTGTCTTGGTGTGAAAAGAGTTTGCTGTTTACTTAA
>Ga0224511_10000305_pt1 | contig 21562 bp, 7 predicted proteins | sample SF_May12_sed_USG_2_FD_169988 | JGI IMG/M metagenome (GOLD analysis project Ga0224511, IMG submission 169988) | Sediment microbial communities from San Francisco Bay, California, United States - SF_May12_sed_USGS_8_1 | ecosystem: Environmental > Aquatic > Marine > Sediment | place: USA...
AAAACATGTATCAGTCTATGTAGACTTACAAATAAATTGTAATTTAGAGGGTTGCATTGGGTAGACTTAAGTCCTATTTGAGTTGTTTTTGTACTTGTCCAACCCGGATTTCATTTGTCGTCAATAAGTAAACAATAGCAAGAAAACAATTACTTATACGTGCCTAAAATGAAAACTCAATGCAATGATTCCAGTGACACAGACACAAAAACAATTAGTGAAGTATTGTCTCTTTAAAATATGATAAATGCAGCTGTGGAGAACAGCGGGAAAGAAGTCGTGGGTTTCTCGGTGACAGAAATAGTACGTGTGTACACAACATAATGTGCAACTGACATCAACTTCATGTGTCGTCAAACGATGCATCTCTGATCGGGGGTACGTAGACAACAGTTATGTGAACGGACACCCCAACACCTCCATCCTCAGGAAAGAACATCCGTACCAGGCGAGCGAATACAGCCGGAGACACCGCGCCACCATCGGCTTTTGTAGACGATTTTCGACCAGGGACAGATTGTCGGTGTTGGCAGTAAGTCTGTGAAAAACATCATAGCATATCGCTTTAAAATCATTACAATCCGAATGTTCATTCAATACAATGTAAGTATTATTTATAGCATGTACATAGACCCTTCAAATGGTTTTGTTTGGTTAATCGAAACATTTGTTTATGAAGATAATATATTAATCAATGGTGTTTAGATTGAGGTAGTTTCGTTAATTATAAGCCAGGTACTACCATTTAATGCAAAATTATGTTGGTAAAAAAGACAGTACGATTATCAGTATTACTTATTAGTACGTGCTTCTTCTATTTTAGTTTTAATGTTTTCATTAAATTGTCAGACAAGTTACGTGGTTAAATACAGGGTAAACCAGGAAATGGAAATTGTGTCAGTAGTTCGCACTTCAAACAAAATACATGTATTAATTGTTTCGATTTTTAAAGGGACAAACATGTTTAGTTGTTTACCGATCGTTACAAATAAATGAATGTTTTTCATAACTTTATAAGTGTGCAGTTGAATTTGTGTATATATTTGTATAGCGAACTTATGTATGTTAAAAAAATTTTTTTACCACATTTATGCCTGCATGATCCAACAGAGGGTTGAAAGTGACACAAGGTAACATCAGGGCTCGGTGCAATTAGGTCAACTCTGTAACGCTAAGCGTAATGATCCCATTGACAGATACCGGATCCAGCTAGAACTCGTGAGAACATAGCGACCTGTTAAAGTACCAGTGCATAAAATATATTTATATTTAGAAGTGTGTAACTCTAATGTGTTAACATTAACAAACATGTTTTGTACTTTTGCAGCAATGCTTAACCCTTCCGTCGATTGTAATACTTAAACGTCAACAGCGGCAAACTGTAGCTTGTTTTGTCGGTACATATTGTTATTAACATAAAAACGTTTGCGATAAGGACCAGAAAATATCAATGTCATATTTACGTAGTATAATAAATATAAGAAACAGATTTAGAAGCCCTGAACATATTAGTGTGAGTTAAGTGTCAGTTCTAAATTTATACGGATTCTTTTACAGACAGTATTGGCTTAGGTATAAGTTTGTGGATATGCCCTCAAACATTAAAACCATTTTAATCTGAAGCAAATGCCTAGTTAAGTATTTTTAAAAGGAACCCTCACCGTAATCGACAGCCTGCCCTCCTTCTCTGGACTACATAATTTACGCATCGCTTGACTGAATACGTATTATAATATGAAAGCCATGTTGATGCATTGAAACATTACTGACCTGTTATTGGACTAGGTGATGGTGTTAGCTATTAGCATAGGCAGAATTGACAAGTGCATACAAACGATAGCCCGAAAAAGCATGTCCGCCAAGACGCTATTTGGGCGGGATGTTGATAGGTCAATTGGGGCGCACATCCGCCGTCTCTTTTGCGACAAAATCATGCTATCTTACATGTACCTAATTTTACCACATGTAACAATATCACCAAACTTGAAACAACTATATCAACTAACAAAAACGTTATTTCAGTATTTGCGACCTAGTCTAGGAACACGCGGGCTTTTAAAAGCAGAACTGGCTTGGACCGAAAACTAGCTTTTCGAACTGAGTGACATTGTTAAACGCTTTTTAATGTTTAACAGAAATCACAACAATATATATTAACAAAGATCTTTTCACAATACAACACAAGCACTTATTATTCGTTAAATATAAATACAGAAGGTCATATATAGGAAGTTGTACAATATTTACATACACACATTGAGATAAACATTCACGCACGCAATTATGGGCGCATGTTGGGTCTTACCCAGACTAGGCTTGTTTTGCAAGTTCGATTGACATGCACATGTATCTTAAGTACCCTTAGGATTAATCCATTGCTTTCTTATATCGATGCAAGTTCTTGAAGTTCTCAGCTCACTATTATTAAACACGGTTTTGAAATTTAGCTTAGTGGGAAGTATTTGTCTCCAACTGTTTAACTTTGAAATGTCAATAACATACTGACACACTTAGAACACATTATTTAATTTATTTCAATTTATTTGATTAAATTTCCTATGTTTGGTTTTGCTGACTTGAACGGTCTCATCGAAATAAGAGCAAAGTAGTCTTGTTCTTTTGTCAATAGCATTAAAAAGTTAATTTGTGTTATAGTTGCCATATTAAAAGCCTTAGCCCATTTTGTGCCTACAATATATTGTGTGCTTTGTTTGTTTGATGTTCCATGCAAACAAATACCCCAACAAGAGATAGTATGTTTTTACTTTTTTTAACACCACTGCACATAAAATTAAAAAAACAACATGAGCTAAATAATACAAAATAAGTTTGATAAAACGAAACACAAAACAACCAGTTACAAAGGATGTGTTGCTAACAAAACTGTGTCCATCTTTTGTTTATAACCTCTTTCGTCTGTTTTATCTGTTTAATCGGGCGAAAATAAGTCTTAGTTAAGGTTTTTTGTCTACCTTTCACCGACCAACCTATATTTGTATAATTGTATTTGTATAATAATTTTTGATAGGATAGGGGTGGATTCATTGTTAGTAAAATAATGACATTCTGCAAAAAAAATGTATCATTTCACATGCGCAGAATGAAGAACCTAAAGTATAATAAAGATACCAATAACAAAGAAACAACAACCAAATAAAATCTTTTAACTGTTGTCAAGAGAAATTTGACGGTGTTACTTTGGTATTAATGTTCATTTTTACTTCATTATCCTACTAACAAGACACTATGTGAAACACACGAGATTTGCAGTGATAAGCATTCCTTTATTAATTGCAATGTATCACAAAAAATCATTATTGTATTTATTCCTCTTAATATCAATTGAAAAGATGTTCAAAGAAAACAAATGTTGCAAACAATGTATAGACAAGTTTAAGGGCACTATTGACTAAAACAACTTGCAAACACAAGGTAAAGATATATTGACAACATAATGTTTTATAACTCAATAAATGTCCGCCTTGCAATACTGTATATTGGTATGATTTTGTATCAGAGCAAAACTGAAAAACAGTAGTTGCATGCACATATTATGTTAAAACAATTTATTTACTATGTTATGTTAGATTTAAACAGCTTTCCTATGTTTTAACAAAACACCTATTTACCGACAAGAAGTTCAAAAGTCATTGAATTTAAACTATTTGTTGTACGTGCATGTTTTTTATTTAAAACGGCATCCCAGCACCTCCATCCTGAGGCTACACCAGCCAGTCCAGGCGAGCGGAAACAGGCGGAGACAGCGCGCCACTACCGCTGATGAAAGCCGGTTCTCTACGAGCGACAAATGGTCGGTGTTTGCTGTGAATGTCTGTGAATAAAATACATTTAATAAAAACAATAGAACGTATATTACAATAAAATAGGATCATTGTATGTAAGAAACCGTTTCTATAACATAAGATCAGTAAATACTTTGCGAGAGAGATTTACAGCATTATTTTATGTATTCTGTCAACTAGTACATATAGACACAAGGTCATGCTACGGAAGAAAATATAAGAACCCCAAAATTTGTAAAGTTGATTTAATGAAATGGGTGAGTGTTTCTATTAAATTATCGATATTATTCAACACGATTAATGAATAGCAGGAGTTACATTATAGCTAAAATCACAGTATAAAGTTGTGCTAAAATTAAGATTTAAATCTTATTTTCAAAAATTTACATGGGTAAAGCACAATGTTAACAATACCCAAGTTGATACTAAAATATCTGACAATCATAGTGGTACAGAAAGGAGAAAGAAAGTTAAGATATTCATTATCATTTATTATTAATTATAGATTATTTTTGACAATTTAAATAACTTAGAAATTAATGTTTTAGCAAAAGTTTAAAACCATTAAACTATTAGTAGATTTAGTAAGTTGTAAAGGTACTTCTTAAAATGCGTATCATAAATTGCATTGATTTGTTAACATAATGATGAAAAAGTAATATTTACCACATTTAAGCCAGACGCATCAAACAGAGGGCAAAAGGTGTCACAATCCTGGCTGAGTTCAAGGCGGAATAGCATGATATATTGTACATCGTCCTTACGACCACGGGTTTGAATAGCAACGACGGTTCTCAGATTTAGAAAATCAACCTGTACCAAGGATACACAAAATATTTAAATTAATTAATTTAATAATTTTCCGCCTATTGTTCGACCTAACGTCATTTAAGATGGTCAGACAAAACTGGTTGTCGATACGTCAATTTTGAAAGCGGTTTGACAGTGCAGTCGTTATTTGACAACGATTCAGTAGAACCCTGAATGTACAACTTTTTAATTTACCGTTAGTTCTCTGTGGTCTACTTGGTTGTCAGGCGTGTTGTAAGAAGACACGCTTGCGATTTTCGGTTTGATCTTACAAAACATGTGGGTTTAATTCCAACACTTTTCGTTTATCAGAAACTACAATCCGCTGAGAAACTAAATTGTGTAAGTTCCAACAGCAGGGGGATACATGTAGAACAGATGGCCCGATAAAAGTTTGGTTGTGCGGAACACTTGTATTTGTCTTGAACGGAATACATATAAAGTAATGTAACAAGTGAACAGACCTGGATGTACAATCTTGGCTCCTGTGCGTCGTTCTCTGCAGGAGAACACACCCAAGCCTTATCACTGTTGATACGTGCATAACGGGGTCCATGCCGGTCGTCATACTCGCAAGAGGCTGTCATTTGTGCATCAGGAATGGGGTTGTTTCCACTGATTAACGCCTCCTCCACACCGCAGGATGGCTCTTAAACATTTACAAAAGAAAGTTATTTATATAAACGTATTTAACTGTTTTCATTTAATTCTATTAAAGGAGATAGAGCACAGAAAATTGGGTTAAAAAGTACTTATCTTAAAATATGATTTAGTTAAGAGTCTTAGCAAAGAAATGTGATGCAAAATGACTGACACTAAATAAAAATTTGACAACATATTTAAAAAAATGAAAAATGCATGTAATATGAGATAAATCCTTTTTGTGTCCGTCGACACGAAAATAATTTCCCCTCATAATGAATGGTATATCGGGAATGTCCTGGTTTGTGCACATTTTTCTTCAAAACTAGCACATGGTACCTATTGTGTATGCTCTATTACGCAGTTATTTAGACTTTTAGGGATATTTTAAATTTTATCCCATATTAATGCACAAACCGTGCTCTGGTGGCTTTAAGCTGCTGTTGACATATTAACATGTTTGCCAATTAAAATGGTTTGTATGTGTTTCCCTAATTTCTGTTACCAGAATTATACAATCAAAAAGCAGAATAACTAACGCATCTTTTTATTGATAAATAGCAAAAGTAATTTTAGGGCGAGATTGGCTATTGTTATGTAATAGTGCTGTAATGGACTTAGAGAGATATTCATTTGTTTTTTTATCAAAACATAAACGAGCTTTTCTTCATTAAAATTTGATTTCTATTATACTTCTACTTTTCAACCATTATGGTTAGACATTTCTTTTTGAAATGCAAGTGACGTTTATATGCGTCTTGCTTCCCTTTAATATGAATAGAATTAAACAAGGGATCAATTTTGTTTCAAAATGATTAATAAAAAATTGTGAAGAGCGGTGTGGTGCATTGTCTCCTAATGGCATATATTATAAAAAAAAGTTTTTTAATTTCTTCATAGCTGCAAATCTGTGAATCCAGTACAGTGCTATAACCTTTCATTTCCGAGTCTAACATAAATGTGTATTGACGAAATGGTACTACGTGCTAATGGAACAACACAGGCGAAAAAGCACACAATTAAACTAGATACATACACAATACTCAATTACATATAATATAACTATTTCACACAATTACGCAAATTTAACAATTGTACCGCATTTGATGGTAATAGCGGACCAGGATCCATTTGCTAGACATGTGATAGTCTGGAACACATCTGAAGCCTTAGCACATTCGACTCGCAGCTTTGAATGCACTTTGTACATGTTTCCACGGACAATCAGATCACTCCTACCCGTCGTGTTTGGCGAACCGCATGCTAAATGTTTAATTAGTAATTCGGTATATTTACAAGTCACATGTTTTAACGGGTTTGAATACATGTAATCTGTACAAACAAAAGTCGTCAGAAGTACTCGATTCTTTGCTTAATAAATATTTACGGAAAACATTTCTCTAATGTATTTTGTGACTATTGTTATGTTACAGATAAAACCTGATAAATCAATTTTAAAATCTAAAAACTGCAGGATGGCGTCAAATACATAAAAATGTCATACCTACCTGTTATGGTACAGGTAGTCGTGCCTCCATCTGCAGAACATTTATCACCGTCCTTGCAGGCACTGCAGTCAGGAGGTTCCTGAAAGAATGTGACCAATATGTCACCATAAGGTGTATTAAACTTTTGCCAAATGATATGGCCAATGACATGTCCGCGTTGGCTCGATATTGAAATGTATTCACAAATGGGGGTTTCTGGAAGAATGTGACCAACATGTCACAATAAGGTTTGTTAAAGTTTTGCTAAATGATATGGCCAATAAGATGTCTATGATATGGCCAAGAAGATGTCTTTATTGACTCGATATTGTATTCTCTAACTTAGACTCTAACAAAGATATGCAGGTTTCCATATTTTTAACAAACATACATAACTTTTATTCAGACGTGTACATAGATGTATAGATTTGTATTAACATAATTTAACATTCACTGACAAATGATTGCCTTAAAACAATTAGATTCAATGCCATAATTATCATTTACATTTCACTATGCAGTTCTACACTTTTGGCAACTTTACAGTAAAGCGAATGTCTTCCCACATTTTGTTGTTTACTTTGGTTAGGTTGAATACGTTTGCATTTCGAAAACTTACTAAATGCACTAGTGAACAAACGTCTAAATGAAAAACGATGAATAAATAATAAAATGTCACCATGTTATACAAGGGTTGACTGGCAAATTATTGTCTTGCTGCAAATGGACTCCGGATATTGTACTTATATGTACGTTTATACCATAAACAGGAGAGGTTATTTCCAAGTGTACTGAGCAAATCAATAAATAATTACATAGTCGCCTTTTCTGTATAAAACACATCTACTTGATTATAGAAAATTATAAAATATCAATAGTTAGCAAGTTAAGGGCTTCTGAAAAAATATTAAACAAAATTCAATAACGTAGGAGACATAATTGCCAAACGTGCTTTTTGGAGTTTGAACGTGGTTATGCTCATATCTAACCTTTTTAATTTACTTTTGAAGCATATGATCAAATATAAATTATCCAACACACTACACGTATTTTAAAAAATTACTAGTATATTTAATTAATCACTTTTAGTGTAATATTTGCAAAACAAATCTGTTACATTTTGTTTTGAAAAACATCATCGATGGCGCGGTCACTTACAAAGGCAATATCTTATTACCACAATGGTGTCAGAGCCTTTACTGGCCACCATGAATCCTGGTGCCGGCATCGGAGGAGTTTCCGGCCCCTCTAGAAGCGTGCACAGCTGGTATCGGCGCTCATACGCGGCATGGGCACACGACATATGGCGACCACATTCCTTCCAGCACTCATCGACGGAAATCCCTAAAAAATGGTCAATCTTTCGAAAACCATCCATTTCGCCGGACAGAGTCGTGCTGAATGAAACCAAGCCATCTGCAAATATGCTGAGCAGTGTAAAGTAGAACACTCTACTTGCGACTAAGTAAAATAGAAAAGTCATTATCATATTGTCATGATATAGTATTATTTCACTTTGCCACACAGGTCTTTATGCGTTGCTCGTTCAAGTCCAACAAAACATTATGTTGGTTCAATAGCAAGCTTAAAATACACGCTTTAATCAACAAGACAATGATCATGATTGATAAAATTAAAGGGACAGGATCTCATATGTGGTGAATTCCATAACACTGTCTATTTTAAATACTGGTATCTTGACACCATGTACTAATTTAAGAAAAAGATCGTGTTTAAACAAATTCGTGTAGTTCGGTACAGCTAGCAGGTAGCAGAATATAAAAAGTCAAGTGATGGATCATGATTATGTAGTGGCGATTGGTTGTTTGTTAATTATAGCAGATCCTTTTTGTAAGGAGATAATGGACACTTCCTAAATTCCTAAATGCAATGATAAAGACGAGAACAATGTTAAGACAGCATGTTTTACTAGTGAATTAATGGGAACCGCAAACCTTTGGGGAAACATTTGAATGGTGGTTCGTTGCCTTTGATTCGTTTTCATATAGTATTTGTGAAATAAAAAGAACTGTTTTCTTCCCTTTCTGTAAACTGGTTCATTAATTGGTCAAAACTGTTTAGATAAATACTTAATTAGAATATTGACGTGGCAAGTGAAAGTTTGAACAACACGACCCGAGGTCATACTTTGACAATTCAAACTGTTTGAAGACACTCGTTAACGGTGTCATACTATAACACCGAAACTGTGAAATAATTTCCATTCGTGTTTACATTTTGTACCGTTATCCAGTTAAATCGTTTTGCTTGATTGGAAGACGTCTTTGCTTTTCTTTTTCTACACAAAAATGATACATTTATGTAATTCAATATCATAGAATAACTATGCCAAACCATTTTTAAACTACTATTTAAGATTCCGTTTTTAGTTTAATTAAATATATAACTTAAGTTGAAAAATAAAACTTTACTCCGGTAAGACATTGGTGTTATTTTTAACCAAAATATAGCTTGTCAAACATGTACACCCTCAAACCCCGAAAAGGTCAATGTTTTGAAAAATGATTTTGGGACAATAACACTGCACACAATGCAAAATGGTGAAGCAATTTCTAAGCTGGCCCAACAAAAATTCCCAGTATTATAAGAAATGGAATGTTTTTGCATAATTGATAAAAAATATTCGACCGGCAAAACACGTTTAGTGAGACCATAAAATTCACTAATATCGAATTGTAAAAAGCAAGTTAAAAGTTTTACTGTCCAAAAGAAATCCCTATTTTATAAAGAAGCACCCTGTTGTGTTCAAATCGTTTGTAAAATGTTTGGCTGGCCAAACAGTTCTGTGACATAACGAAATCAAACCGTTTATCAGTTGTCAATGTAAAAACTGTTGCAATGTTTTAAGGTTGGTGTAAAATCACTTTTCAATTTGATAAAATGTACATAATGTAAATATTGATAAGGATCGTTTTGGCGGCAAAACAACTTTTTAACTATAGTCAAGAGAAATTTGCCGATGTAATTTTAGTATCATTGTCCATTTTTACCTCTCTATCCTTTCGAACAAGACACTTGTAATTTGCATTGATAGACATTTCTTTATAACTTGCAATGTATCACAAAAATACCTTTCAATATAATTTAAAGAGATGTTCAAAGAAAAGAAATGTAAAACAAATGTATATAAGGTCAAGTTTAATGGCACAATGGCAAATGTCATAGTTAAAGATATATTGACAACATCACATTTTTATAAGTAAACGTAATTCATAATTATGCCCGCCTTGCAGTACTATAGCTTTGAAGATGTACAAATCTGTTACTTTCCCTTTTTGTTGACTGTTTTATAATAAAACTTTCAATAAATTTCAGATGAGTACAAGATCAGACATTTGATGTGGAAATTAAAAGTTTGAACAACACTACTCAGGTTCTACTTTAGTGGCAATTTAAATGTTTAAAGAACCTTATTCAATGGTTTCATAATAAGTTCTACGTGTATTTAAATATTTAAACACAATTAAACGGGTGCACATACATGGTCATAATTGCAACGGGTGCATACAAAAAGGTCGTAATTGCAAATATAATACCGCAATGTAAGCGCTTGTCTATGGATCTTTTCAATTCCCATCTTTATCTTATTATTTAAATGCGTTTGCTTGATTAATAGAAGTGTTTGCCATTCCTGTTCTAAAATGAGTCGCTCTGTATCATTAAACAGGCCTATAAATGTTACACTAGCTACTAAATGCCTGCCACTATCAAGTAAGTCTCCAATACAAACATACCGTGATTAGATAAAGCACAATATTAACAATGTTTTCCTTTGAACCTTTTACTAAATCTTTTGTTAAGTTGCATGCAATATATAGATTGGGGTCATCATTGGATCTATGCATAAAACTTAAATATGGATTGTGGACACTTGCGGATTTAGGGGTAACGCACCCGATGCAGCCGCCAAATCAAAACTGGGGATATTACTTCATTTTCTTAGACAAAAAATTTGCTCCCTTTGCTCGCGGTCGCACTAACAAACAATTATCAAAATTTTAAATTGAAAACCACGTACACAAAAATTATATTTAAAAATGTATGATAACACTCAAAAGAACAGTGGCATAAAAGTAACATGATTGTGCGAATTCATTTTTTTTTCAATACACTTTAATTGTTTGTAGCAGATTTTCGACTTATTTACTAGTTTTGCAGAGAACACAGAGATATATTTTATTCGTTTTGCACATATATATTTATTTGTTTTGCATACATATATTTCAAACCAATGAAAATAGCCGTTATTGTAGTACATCTTATAGGTATAGTTATCTCCCATGCCAAGGCAAGTAGATCTCGTCATTTGTTTAAGGTTTTTCTTCCATAACTTTTTATTTCTTGACCGATACGAGATGGATGAATTATTCATTTTCATTCAGAGAGTGTTTTATTGTGATTTATTCACACAGATATGTGCATTTATTACAAATAATAATCGAAGACCTCCAAACTGAAAAGGTAAGATGTGTTTTTCAAAACAGTTGAAATGATTTCGTTGTGTCCGAATTCTAGGTCATGGCACTTGACGACGGTAATTTCCCACGATCGATAGTTAAGAAACTTGCATTTAATTATGTCATATAGTTGAAAGTGACAGAAAGTGACAGATGTTCGTTGCATCGTACTAAATGCCAAACTAGGAGGATGTTTATAATACATATGAATTGGAAATGTAAAGACAAGGCAACGATGTTTTATATAAGGATGAACATTAACAATATACACGTGAAAGTTAAAACATACGCGTTCAATGGAGTATTTGAAAGGAATACACCCAGACAATTGCACACTGAACATAAACGCACCATGTAATCAGAAAACATATTTTGTGCTAAAATGTTCACTGGTGTAACAAAAAGCCACAGAGTGATCAAATAGTATCTGAAGCTGACAATATAGGGTGCAAATTTAAATTCTATGTACATTTAAACACGTTCCTTTACTAATCTTAAATGAATTGGAAAACAGATTTTTTTCGGGGATGCATGAATTCCGTCAACTATGGCCGATATTTCGGATATTTCATACACAAGTACAGCATGTTTGCACATGCAACATCGAGCGGCATTGTATATGCCATTTAAAAATACGATAAACAACAAAGATTTACAGAATGAAATAAGATGTTTTCAATCAATGTGGTAGTCGTTGGCTGTAAAACATACACACAATATCCATTGATGTCCACATTTGAGTCAGTTTGACATAGCTAATTTTTTTACTCATTGACATAGCTGACCACGTCTTCATTAATAGCATAGCCGATCGTAGTTTTCGTGTTAACGTAGCTCACATTCTATTGGTCTTCAATGTACTCCTCGGCGCCCTGATTGTAGTATTCCGGGTCTCTTGCCTGGGCCCCACTGGAAGTGGCTGGCTGCAAAGCGCCGTACCTGTCGGTGACGGAGTGAACATCTTGGAATAATAACATATATACACATGCTGGAGTAATTAATACAATACTAGTATTTTAGCGGTAAAATTCTTCAGACTCAATTCACTCAAAGCCTACAATCAAATTGATTTACATACTTATATGCGTGCAAAACGGGACAACTTGGAACAAATATTTAAAATAAAATATTTTTACGGCATGGAAAAGGTTGCCACACTTGAAAGAGAAACATACTGCGTAACTAACACCCATGTATCCCTGATACTATGAACTTAAGCCAGAGTTTACAACGTTTTCAACACTGATTATTTCGTATCCGATATGTCCGTTAACCTTCTTACGCGTTGTATAAAGTTGTTCAAGCTTTAGCTTGTGTAGTGAGTCGGTTACTTTCTTACACGTTGTATAAAGTTGTGCAAGCTTTAGCTTGCGTAGTGAGTCGGTTACTTTCTTACACGTTGTATAAAGTTGTGCAAGCTTTAGCTTGAGAAATGAGTGTACACGTATTTCATAGCAACCGACAACTATCCTTAATTATAAAAAGGGCCGTAACGTTTAATTTAATAACAAATCATTATACTATCCCTTTAATAATTTTTAACGACTGCACGGACAGACAAAATCATACCAGCAACAAGTGTCTTTAACTTACCGCTAGGTGGTTATCGCATATACAATACATAAAATTCACGAACATGTACTTACTTTACAAAATTTATGGTCCACATTCGACAAAACACGTTGTTTATGCCGCCAATGGCACCGCCGTCCATAAAATCATCGACTTAAAGCACCGATCTCCGCACTTTAGGTTAGACCCCTTGCACATACATGTAGCATAATTATATCTTTCTTAACAGTATTGATAGGTTATATCGAAGTCACACATGGTGAATGTTGCACATACACATATTATATATATAACATGAATTGATGGTAGTATAACAGCCTTAAAATGATCTGATCTGACGCAGTCAAATAATGCAAATATAATTGATTGTGAATATCATGCCTCTTTTAAGTGTGATGCTATAATACAAATATATTATTTAACTGATACATGCATGGAACAGAACCTCACGACTTTTATGTTGTTTTGTCTTCTCAAAACCCTGGTATTGTTAAAATATATCAATGTAAATTTACCAATTTATGATTGAAATTAATGACATTTAAATGTTCGATTTACACAACTGCTTACATGTTATTATGTGTTATTCTTTATAATGTAGTTTGAGCCGGTGGCCTTAAAGTACAAAGAAATCATTTAAGATTTGAGTGTATGTCTGCTTCCAGTTATCGTGTTGTACTTTTGCATCTAAGATCATAGATATACAGATATACTTTTACTATCCTCCATTACTGGAGAGTACATACATGTATATACAGTGACATAATAAGGGTGTCAACAATATTTACAGACACATAGAACATTTAAAGTATAACAAATATATGTGTATGCAAATGGTTGTGTGACACTTGTTATCCAATGTTACAAAGAAGCACAGATCTGACTTCAATGCCTAGTTTCGCAAAGTTTTAATCTCCTCCAGCTTTTGCTAAAGTCCATTTGTCGTGTGATAAGGTTTATCACAAACAGGAAGTATGCTTTCGTTTGTATTTGCTAGGTCAGATTGTCACCTAACAATATAACCTGATTTATTTAACCTTCTCTAACCTTCAGTAACATATGTATGTAACTGAATCGGTTAGGCAAATCAATTCTTACTAGATCAACAAAGTATAACTCCCCTTTCATCAGATTAATACATACAATGTAGGCTACTTTGTTATGCTTTGGGTCGGCATTCAGGTTGATCACTCATTTTAAGGTAGTCTATTTGTAATGGACTTTGAGGGTTACATTTGTAACTTTAATCAAAATATGAACAAGATTTTTCTCATTGAAGTGTGATATAAAATGTGATTTTACTTTTCAACACTAAAAATTACTTTTAAATGCAAGTTACCTTTATTTGCTTAAATTAAATTAAAGGGAAACAATAATACACCTTGTTACCCCCTTTAATATGAATAGAATGAAACTTTTCAATCTCGTTAATAAAAAAAAATAAGCAAAAACTGTGAAAAGCGGTGTGGTAGATCGTCTCTAAATGGCATATATTTAAATAAAATAAAGTTTTTTTAACTTCTACCTAGCTGAAAATCTGCGCATCCATTAGAAATAGACTACCTTATTAGAAAGTGGGCAGTACATCTTTGATTAGCCAGGTGCGAATGGGGTATGTGCCCAGAATTAATTATACATGTACCCAACATCATTATTGTTTTTAGATGTACATGTACCACAATTAAATGGAAAGCTTAAAAGTTAGAATAAAACCACAATATAACAGCATTTTATGACAGAAAGTAATAAAATCAAATTTTAGTTACTGGTTACTTGTTTTCTAAAACATGTACTTTAAAGGGACAATAGCACAGAATGATTGGTCGGAAAGAACTTATCTAAAAATATATTTATACATGACGTTCAGTCAAGATATGTCATGTTTAATTTCAACATATTTAAAAAGATGTTAAATGCATGAAAACTAAGGTCTGTCTATTTTCTGTACCATGGACAAGAAAATGATTTATCCTAAAATTCAATGATGTATTAGAAAATGTCCTAATTTGTGTAAAATGTTTTTTTTAAACTAGCATATATTACCCAACGTTTATGCTTTATCATGCAGTAATTTAGTTTTTTGGGACAATTTAGTTTATCTCCATCTTTATGCCCCAAACTGAGCTCAGGAGACTTTGAGTGTATTTTTCAACATCTTAATTTATGATGCTTAATAGTAGCAGTATGTATTTTTACTTGATATAATTATGTATTGGAAGGATTTAAATTATCAAGATTATTCCACCAACGTTCAATGTTAAAAAAGAAAAAATGCATTGATTTGGCATTTTGATATGAGCCTATTAGGATAGGTATGGCTTTTTTTATATCAAACATTGTTAAAAAGAGATGCATTATATCTGGAATGAGTGTTCACGAGTAATTACTATAAATTGGGATAACTTGTTTCGCAAAAAAACTTAAATAAATAAGTTTAAATTTTATTTACTTAGGTATGTCAATGTAATTTAAATCGTCCGGGAAAAGAAACAACAAACGCACAGCACATCGAATTGTAAGTATATTTGTATGCTTTGTGTTGATAACGTTTAGCGAAGTAGGGATGTGTTCAGTTCATTTACGAGTATCACACATTTTGATTATGTAAAGCTCTGTAACTGGTTCTAGAGAATACTGTTAACAAAATAATGTAAAAGAATAATGCTGTAACAAGTTTGTCAGGACATGTTTAACTGCCTATAGGTATACAGTTTCTCTAATCTTCCTTTCTATTATTATAAATCATGTTCCTTGTGAGTGTCTTAATATCATGTAAATTGTGAAGTTAACGTAAAAAAGCACATTTAGGTCACCTGGTGAAAGTACGTACCAAATGTGTCATCTGTAGTATGTATGCGTACTTGTTCAAATAAATATGAGTTATGGGAAGAGTCATAACTAACAACAGCTTGCATGAGGAAAAAACACCCTCTGTTTTATTGAAGCCGTTCATCAATGGTAATTAAAGATGCAAAACACACCGTTATCTTGTCATTAGGCGGGTGTAACTTATGTATCAAGTCAGCTACGAAGGATCTTACAAAATATTATAAACAATGTGTACAAGATGGCTTAAGTTCTTTCATATCATAAAGCTACTTCTACTTGAAGCATTATTTTTTGGTTTTCCTTGACGAACGAATGGTTGATTCATTTAGGTTCGGTAACTATATCTCTATTTGCAAACAGTACATCCAAATTAAATGAAGACATAAAAACAACCGCTGAAACAACACGAACATAAACATATGTCGCACGTTTGTTAGACTACAAATTGATAATTCGCGAATTCAAAAAACACAATTATTTATAGACATATCCTGTTAATTTAATCAAAGATTGTGGACGCTACGAATGTCAGAAACTTGGACATATGTTTTGTTCTTTGCCATGTTGACGCTGCCAAAGCTATATGAATACGCATGTTCAATGAATGTGTATTTACCTGGTGTTCTAATGAAGTCTCTGTGTTTGTATGATGCGCACAGTCGTTCCACCAAAGGCTTTTCTTTGTTCTCTTCTTTGCACTTATTGTGCATTATATTTTTTACAAATGGATGGGGTTGGTCTAAGAAATAACGGGTATTTGGTATATATATGCCATTTATATCGTCTGTTGGAATTCGTCCCTTGTAGAAATATGGGGACGTAGTTTCTGTACTTATGTTTACTTTGAACAGGTCATGTTTGGATATATTTTGATATTGACGATATACACATGTGAAGATGTATGGTCCGATACTCAATGTTGAAATGGTTGTTACAGGTTTTTGTGCTATTGTGTCTAGCAACAATTTAAAAAAGGGATGTTTTGGTTTGCTGAAAAAAATTCCGTTACATATATGGTAAGGCCAGTTAAAGGAGTTAAAGGAAGAGACTGTGTTTTCAAAAGGAGCAGGTACCAATATGCATGAATATTTCTTTGTGACAATATCAAGGGATCTTAGAAAAGTCTCATCTAGGTCTGCATACAGACCACCAAACTCATAAACAGCAACATATCTCAACAAATCTGACTGTGTGACGGGTTCCCTACAGTTATCAAAGAAAGACAGCACATTTGGATATGTCTGCTCTATCAGCCGCCTGCCTCTCGCATAGTCCCAAAACATGTATGACCAGTCGGGATTGAACTTCAGAAACGATTCTATAGACGGCACAAACTCGTCGGGAACCACAGGATCGTGTATTGCTGTGTCATTCCCCTTTGTGATCCAGATTTGGTGAAGGATATGGGGGATTCTGGATTCAGAAACCCCTACTGTTGGGAATTCTTCCTCATACTCTGGTTGAAAACCCATGTCAAGAGGTAAATCAAGAAGCGACTTTACAACTGAATTCGTAACATTTTTATATTTAGACCAAAACTCTTGTTTGTCGTCATCATTCCATGACGCAATGTTCTTATTAGTGATCGTTTTACTTGTCGACATCGTACTGACTCTAGGAGCATTTGTCGCTGTAGTCGTTTTCGGTACATCACTGTCGCTACGCCGTTCATCATCCGTACTCCCCAAAGGTGTGTCCTGACCTATCGATACAACATAAGTTGGCAACACCTCTTTCTTGTCATTAATCAAATTACCAGAGACACCACGCACGGTAACATATGGCGTACTCTGCACACTGTTGATAAGTTGTGCTGTACGCTCTCCATTCAAACGTTGATCGTCGGCCGACAATTCGATTCCATGGTCTGCGCTGACCGGCAATTTCATTCCCTCCAGCAGCGAGACAAGTCTTTTATTGGCAATTTTTTCCCGCAGTATTGGCCCATCGTGCAACCTGGTGTTGCTGGTCAACAAATCTGAAACGTTTGTACACACGTTTATCGGATATGGGCTTCAGATACGAAACATATGAAACATGATTAGGCAATATGCAATTAATTGTTACAATAAGTACTCTCGTAGATATCTATGGACATCAAACCAACCAACAAACAAACAAACAAACAAACAATGGTCATTTAAAGGCAGGCAAATGAATCCTTGTCAAACCAGGTATTCAAATATCGCAGTTGGATGCGTTACCTCTTGTCCACTGACACAACTTAACATTCTTATTGAATTCAAGCTATTTAACTGTTTTAAATGTGTGCATCGAAACAATAAAAACCAAATCAGTTTGCGGGCAACACTTTTTAAACAAAATCGTTCTTGCTGCAATAGTTTTACATGCATGTGATATTATATCTGATATTTTCTCATACTTAATATGAGTAGGATTCCCTGCTGTAATTGTGGTTAAAAAACTAAAATGTACATCATTATTGTCAAAGGAAACGATATAGCAAAGCATCTTAAATATCGAAAAAAATAGATCAATTGTCTATATTTATAAAGGCCTAATAAGCGCGATACGTCAGTTACAGAACGAGAATATGCATTTCAATATAAATTAAAGAGATGTACAAACAAAGAATGTTGCAAACAATGTATCAGTATCTTATTCTGATCTTTCTTATTCAATACCAGGTGTAAACTATAATAAACATAATTAAATTTTTTAGAAATATAATTAACATGTTAAGTGAGGGAAACTTATACATGAAGTAGTGAGGAAACATAACGTCTTTACATTTCATGTTATCTATTGTTCTTATCAACACTATTAATATTAGTTGCGTTTAAAAAATAAGTAGTTTGTGCCTAAACAGTACTAACTTCTTTCTTATTCTGATCGGAGCAGCAGATGGATAATTACCGTTCTTAATAGTGTCCATAAAACATTAAATTATTGTACAAAATATTAATAATCGTGTGACTATGTTGTGCGATATATAAACAATATATAACAAGTGCACAATTCATAGGCCAAGGCGGTTTTCATTGTGTAGTCATATTTTTCTGGTCCTCAGGGATCATGGAGTGTACATGTATGTTGTTTACATTTGAAAATGGAGTTCCGCTCATGCGCTAGGGGGCGTCAGTGGTGTGGCATCATTCATTACCACTGATGAACAGCTTCAATAAAACCGAGGCTGCTGTTTTCTCGTGCAGGCTATGCTTTCTGAGGGCTTTCCCTTTCATCAGTTTATTATCACAAACAGGAAGTATGCTTTCTTTAGTATTTTCTAGGTCAGATTGTCAGCTGACAATATAATCCTAATCTATTGGATTAAAATAGGCCATGTACTGTTATAAATGATCATGATTGACAGTTGCGGAACGGTCCATTGCTCAAATAAAGCCTCTAGGATGCAAAGGGGCCCTCTCAGAGGGCTTATCTTTTAAAAAATCTTTAAAATATTGTCAAAAATCTATTTGGTATGTAACATCATCTAGTGGTCCATTACACAGATTGTTCAAATGATGTCATAATGGTGATAAGGGGCCCTGCCAGGGGCTAATCGGATTTATTTAGAGTTATTTAGGGAAATCTTAAAAATCGTCTTGTCATTATCATCAAGGCCTAGAGCCTTGATGTTTGGTTTGCATTTGAAATATCGACAGCCCGCCCTCCTGTCCTGGTCTTGATGATTTACGAATCGCTTGCGCGAATACTAATTATAATATGAAAGCCATATCGCTCCATTATAATATTACTGACGAATTATCGGACTAGGTGATGTTGAAAGCGATTTGCATAGGCATGATTGACAAGTGAATACAATAGATGACCTGACAACGCTGGTCCGTCAAGACGCCATTTGGGGCGGGCTGTCGATAGGTCAATACCATCTAGTGGTCCTTTGTAAAGGGTCTCTACTGTGACCTAATTCTCAGGTGTGCAAACCAGGGCCCTATTATTAAAGTGTTGTTATGTTTACAGTAGTTATATCAAATACTTACAGTTTAAGTTTGATTACAGTTTAAACAAACGACATGTAAAGGGATAAACCAGTGTTGCTTGCTACAGTACATCCAGAAATGACTTTTGACAGGAACTGAAAATACTATATTTCTATTTTTGTCATAACATACATGTGTACCTTGAAAATATAAGTTGTTACTCTTACTAAGTCAAATGCAAACTATCATGTTCAAATATATACAACCCTTTCTAATTATACTATTATGTTTTTAAAGCTACTTGGTGATTGATTTGAACAAAAGTCACTACCTTTAGATCTGCTTAATGTTTTGTTTTTGCTTTAACACATACGATTTTTACACTTTACACTATGGAATGATTAAAAATTTAATATAGCAGAGTAATGCTTGTTTTTGTATAAAAGGCATTATAACTTATTTGTGTTGTTACCATGCCAATGCTGCTGTTTTATTTTTGTGTCAGTGACCTTTTTTAATATTGAATATCAAATGGAGTGTTATTAGCCACTTGTTTAGCATAAACGCGATTTGGAATGATACGATCTATTTGCATAATTGCACTATATAATGTCAGAAGTGCATCTTATCCTTGTTTAGCCTTCAAGACCCCCTTTCAATTCAATGTACAAATGTAAAATAGAAGACATTATAACATTAAAATACTTTTTACAGTTAATTTCTTCGCACATTTTTACAAAACACATTTGCAAGTTGCAATGGTGCGGTGCCTTACTTTGGACACCTCAAACATTGCACAATTTGGGCGTTGAGCAGTGTTCAACCAGAACACAGTCAGGTTTATCAAATGATAGTACGCATTCTCAGACTACGGAATGCCCGAGTAGCTACGATTGGCAATGAACTAGAAAATCTTGGCGTGTTACAGCGAGCTTCGCGCGACTGGAGGGCGGGGACGGGAAGACGACGGGGCGGGTGGAAGTCTCCCGGAACGGCACCCACTGGGGTACCGTCTGCGATGACCTCTGGTCGGACCGCGAGGCGCAGGTCGTCTGCAAACAGCTTGGTTTCAAGTGGGGGACGGTTAGTATATTATAACAACCAACATGTGCTTCCACAAAATACTTCGTTGTTCACTTGTTTTTATTCTAAAGATTGATTTCTTACTTTTGTTAAGCGTTGCTTAAATAAAATTGTAGAGAACTGATAAAATTAAGTCTTTCCAGTATTTCTGATACTGAGTAAAAGTGATCAGGCATGCAATATAACCTTAACAAAACGGTCGAAATATTAGGCGCTTGTTCTTTATTTCAGACTTTCGTGATTTCTATTCTTTGCATGATTAGGGCATAATGTCTACATCAAATGTGTGAATGAGTAAAATATGGTATTATTATGGAAATGAGACCTTGATTTTACACGGCTGCTCTTTTAAATATGCAGAACATGAATACTATATATGTGCGTGTTAAGGAAGAGAGTGTCAATATTTGGTTTTATAGCCAGTTTCGGCTAAAATAATTATGTGTCCAACATGTATGCGTTGTACTCGTTCGGTACGAGGAAACTGAAAACAAGAAAAGAAGTTACTCCTCTTATAAAAACGTATAGAAATAACTTTTGAGGTCTTCAAGTTGCTATATGATGGTTGCATGATTGAAAAGTTAAAAAGTACCGTACTAGAGTGTTCTGGGATATTGACAAATCTGCACATGGTTAATTGGTCACAAAGCAGTACCACAATTATTACACATGTTGTCTGGATTTCAAAAATATCAGCTGCCTTCCCTGAATAACCGAGATACACGACGTTCATTCAAACCCACCTTACTTGTTTCTCCAGGCGTATTCGAGCGCGGCGTTCGGTGAGGGCCATGGCGCCATTTTCCTAGACAACGTGCAGTGCACGGGTACGGAGCGAAACTTGGGCGAGTGCCAGCACAACGGTTGGGGTAACAACAACTGCAGACACTATGAGGACGCCGGCGTCGCATGCTACAACTACTCCGGTAGGCTAATCTTTCTGTGTATTGTGT
>Ga0224511_10000306_pt1 | contig 21550 bp, 9 predicted proteins | sample SF_May12_sed_USG_2_FD_169988 | JGI IMG/M metagenome (GOLD analysis project Ga0224511, IMG submission 169988) | Sediment microbial communities from San Francisco Bay, California, United States - SF_May12_sed_USGS_8_1 | ecosystem: Environmental > Aquatic > Marine > Sediment | place: USA...
TTAAAGAGCAGATGTCGTTTGAAGTTTTCCTTATATAAATCAATGTAAAATTGTGACCCCCGGGGCAAGGTCAATTTTGACCCGAGGGGCATAATTTGAACAACTTTGGTAGAGGACCTCTAAATGAGGCTATATACCAAATATGAAAGCTCTGGGCCTTGTAGTTTCAGACAAGAAGATTTTTGAAAGTTGCATTTTGAAAACCTATTTTTTGACCCCGTGACCTACTTATGCAACCAACTGGAACGGTTTGAACAACTTTGATAGGGGACCACCCAGTGATCATTCCTGTGAAGTTTGGTCAAAATCCAATAAGCGGTTTCAGAGGAGATGTAGTTTAAAGAAATTGTTGACGCACGCACGGACGCACGCACGCACGGACGGACGACGGACGCCGGACATTGAAGGATCACAAAAGCTCACTGAGCACTTTGTGCTCAGGTGAGCTAAAAATAAACAGTGGGACATTTCCAGAGAATTTATATTCCATGTGTTCAGAATATCTTAGTGAAAGTTAACTTTATGATGTTATGTGAGTTAGTCTTGAATTTTTTTCTACAAAAGTTTGACATGGAAGTTGCCTCTTGGACATTCTATGAGTGACTGACTGAAGGAACTCGAAATCGATAGCTTTTATACTCGGACCGAAAAAGTGACCAAGAAGTTTGGTGAAAAAGTGGGCGAAAATTGGTCATTGCCCCATTTTTTTGTGTGGCAAATCCATTATTTTTACATAAAAGTTGATGGAGTGGCCTGGCTACAAGTGTTTTTACAGACTCTGCGTCTTCAATTTTAAATTTAAAAACAACCGCACACGATTGCTGTGGTCCTATTCTTTGAGAATGTACGCTAGCGACGTCTGTCGGTCGAAGATATACTCTGACTTGGGGTATTGGGTAATCAAGATGTCATACAAGACACGGCCCGAGTCCCTCTTAAGGTTAGCGACCTTTTTTGTCCCGTTGAATTCCACAACTGCAAACGGGGCATGCCTATTTTCCTCAAGATTCGCCATGTAGGATCCCATCAGGTCCAGACTTCGGCACCCGTAATAGTACATCCCCACTGCCTGCACGTTCCGAAAGACGATCTTCTTCATAGCTTAAACAAAAAGGTAGGATGAATTAGTATTTTAATATTCAACGGGAATAAATATGACCATTTAACTTTTAAAAGAATAATTAAAAATTGTCAATATACTTGCAAGATAATTCGTCAGCAAAACATAAATAAACAGGTAGGCACACACACACCATTCTATCTTTTTTGAGCGGTTTGCTATTTTGTTCTGTTTCGTATGTTCTCTTTCAAGTTTAAGTTTTTCTCTTTCAAGTTTTCTTGCTTTTGTTTGTTCTTGTTTTTTCGCCTGGTCTATGAGTCTTTGTATTTATTCTCTTCTCTCTGTTTCGCTCGTTTCTTTTTCTCCTCCTCCTTCTCTTTCTTAATCGTTTCTTTTTCTTCAAGTTCTTTTATTACCTCTTCACTCGTCAAAACCTTGGCTGACTTTTTTGGCTTTTTGATAGTCTGTGGCGTGACAGGAAGGAGCAAAATGTCAACCAATTTAGGGGAAATAAGTCCCGCTTTTACAAGAGGATGTGTTGCTGCACTCTGTACATTGCTGATGGTCGCTGAGCTTGGGGAGTGGTCAGTGGGCCAGAGACAGACAAGGGAGATGCCACGAAGAGTACAATGGATGATGATGCTTTGTCTTATTCTATTTTTAGCCTTAAGGGTTTCCGTCTTTGAAATAACACGTCTCGTTTAAGGTCTTCATTGCAGCCGAGACACTCTGCAAAACGCCGCTTCTTTCTCGGCGTAAACGAACTCTCAACAGCTGCAAGAGCCAACTCCGGAGGGCTGCTGTTGACGGGTGTTTCTGGGACTTGGCTAGCTGTCTGGTGTTGTGGCTCAAGCGTGAGCACCCCATCGTCGCCTACTATGAAGCTGATCTCGACAATGCCAGACATGTCAAACAATGTCTCTTCCAGTAAACTGTCTTCGGTTATAGCGACCGTGGGCGCGATCGGTGGGATGCCCGTTTTCATCACACGATCGTCATCGTTTGACACTTCTTTCACATCTTGGCCAAGTGAATGTTGTCGGCTGTTATGTTGTCACACGAGCGAAGGAGGAGGCTCTTGTCGATGGCATTGGGGTCGAATGGATAAATTCAACATGTTCTGAAACCTTCGACGATACTCTTAATTGTACACGACCTCTCATAAATGATCTTGAAGACACCGCTGACATATTTCTTTGAAAGGTCTGACTTTACCAGTTTGGCCTGAAATGTAGAAATGTACATAACTGCTTGAGTCTTTTCTGTAATTGTCAAATGTGAATTTGTTTATTGATATGGTGTTAAAACACATAATGCGTGTTATATAGTTTTTTACACCATTTATTGTCATTTTTATTGATATTTTGATGAATCATTTATTTATTTATTTGTTTATTTTTAATCGATTTTTTTGCTTGATTATTGAACAAGTATTTAACCAGTAATTCTCTTGTTTAAAACAAATACGTGATTAATAAATTAACCTATGAATGACTTTTCCCGTTTCAATCTTCATTTTTCTGCATACAGCAACATCCAATAGTTGCAGTATGTATGTTGTTTTCGGGGATAGGCTGAGAAGAATGACATCGTTTTTCATGGCTGATCTAGGCAAAGGCAGACTGAGGTGGGAAGATGCTCCGTCCTGTATCAGGAGTAATGGGCGTTCTTTGACGGCATGAGGGAGAAAAAAATTCTGGAACCATTCAGAAAACATGTCCTAGTGGCAACTGCTACGGAGTGTGCGTGTTTCTGTCGAACAGGAAAAACAACCTTTTGGACGACCTATTACGGTAGAGCGCAGCCTCGTTACAGTTGTATACCTGCTGCGGTTTGTCAAAGAGTCGGTTGTCATCAAGCGTTTTCTGCAATAACGCGAAGTAATCTCTGATGGTTTCTTCGTTTCCCATTGTAGCCCGACCTTTGTCCAGGGAGTCTGTTCTACGTAAACCGAACTCTGGGTGTCGTTTCTTGAAACATCTCCACCACTTTCTTCCAGGACCATCCTTCTCAAAGGTGTCAGCATGTCCTCGCTCTTTAGCGATTGAAAAAACAAATATTTTGGCATCCGTTCTACTGAGAGGAAATCCTTGTTTTTCCATGTAGTTAATGTAATCACACAACGATGATTCATCGTCGGCCGAGAGGTATGTTTGTTTTACCATTTTTGCGTCAATCTTAACTCAACCATCTACTCTATCAGAAAGTGTCATGCGCGGGCCGTGGATCTGTTTAGACGCTGCATAGGTTGACAGGCGACCAGTTTTAACAGCCTCTATTGCTTTTGACATATTTTCAGCTTAAGGGCCGCATACGTCAACAATTTTAGCATTTGAGATGTCTGATCTTTTATAAAAATCTGTGTTTAGCCTTCTTGAACTTTTTATTTTTTCGGTGAATTTTGTCGTCCAATATACTTTGCTATCTTTGCAGACTTGTTTTGTTTTAATGACCTCTTCAGTAGAGTCTTGACTTGTCCTCACACGGCTTTCGTAGTCGTCATAAAAATCTGTTTGGTCACTCCCGGTTTCCAACCAGGATAGTAGATTCCTGACAGACCTCTTTCCAATCGAACCAACTGGTGTTCTTGAATTAAACTGAAGCATAGCCTGCATGGAAAAATAGCAGCCTCTGATTTATTGAAGCAGTTTATCAGTGGTAATGAAAGGTGCTACACCACTGACGCCCCCTATCGGCACTCTATACTTAAATGCAAACAAGAGCGGAACTCTATTCTCAAATGTAATCAACACACAATCCATGATCCCTGAGGACCAAAATACCAAAAATATAACTACACAATGAAGTCACACTTTGTCTGACTTTCTTTTTTTGTTTAGCTTAAACAATATTTTATTCAAATTAATTACATAGTTATTCCTTAACAAGTGGATTGGAAAACAAGCTATGAGTTTATATAAATTCCTCTCCCAGAGGTTAATTTACATAGGAATATAAGGTCATGGTAGTTGTAAACATATATATTTTTGTTTGTTTTCCTAAGTTGAATGTAACAAGCTTATGCTCGCTAATAATAAAGGTCTCATATTCTACTTTCCATTTTCTGTCATATGTGGCAATGCTATTGAGATACCTATTATTTTGTCTTTTCTGGTTGAAGTTTCATTGCTTAAGTTTTGTAATTGGGCCCCCTGTAGATATTCATGTAGTTAAACACCAGGTTGGTTGTTTGAATTGTCACCCCAGTATTTGTGATGAGCATTGAAATCTTCTAGTAAGAGCAAGTTTTTTTGTTTTCTTCACACCAAACTGCCTTAATGTCTTGGCATTGCAAGTCTCTTCTTTCAAAAACTCCCAGCTTATTAATCTTCCGGGCTACTCCTCCATCCTTGTTGTATCTTTTTAAAGTAGCTATCCAGTGCCATCTGCTTTTTCATATTTCTTTGAATTCTTTTCCAGGGTGCAAACTCTCTTTATAATGCAATTACAATTATTCCTTGAATTGAGTTTTGATTGCATTTTCAATAAAATCAAATGCTGTCTTAATTGAACGGACATTTGCTTGTGCGATTTTCATTTTTAGCTTATTTAAACAATTACTGTAATCAACTGTAAAAACACACATTATTTATACATTAAACTTATTTACACAATCACAATTTACAACTATTGGAATTATTGATTGTTTCTTGCGGCTAGTTTGCACCACACCAGTCTATATACACTGGACACTTGTTTGAGCTTGCTGCATGCACTCCCACACATCATACACACCTGCTGTTCTTGGTTTGAATGCACTTTCCTGTGTGTTTCTCTGTGCAGTATTCAAAATATTCCTCTTTTCTACATGTAGCTGCTGCAATTGGAATTTTGTTTGTATCCCTGTAATGAAGTCTCCTGAATTTGACCACTTCAACTTTTGTCTGTTAAAGAATACATTCAACTGCTTCTGTGTTGTTGCATCTACTATCAAAGTTTCTTTTATCACGCAAACTGGATTGGGCGTATTTACATGCGCCGAGAACCCCTTCACCCTTATGCTGCCAAAAGAACATTGTGGCCACTTTACTAAAAGTGTAGCTCTGTGTTCTTTGCAGTTCATGTGGATTGCTATTCCCCCTCTAGGAAGTCTGTTTGCGATGTTAACATCAATGTTTTTCTTCGCCTTGATCTCTATCTTTATTATCCTGCTGTTACTGTAATCTTGGGGCCTACTACATATTGTCTATTGTAACAATAGTATCTTCTGATTATGATATATCTATCGACTTCTGAGTTATTTGTTCTATGTTATTTGAACGGCACAGTTACTTTTTCCTGACCTCTGGTTCTGTTTGGTCCTCTGGTTTTCGGTTGGCTTGTTTTATTAGAAATACCACTGGTGCAGGAGAGCATGAAAACGTATCCGTCTGGGTGTGTGCATGTGCTTGGTTGGTGTTTCCAGCTGATTCTGATGTGTCTTGTGTCTTCTAGCTGAGGTGACAACTCTACAACACGCAACGCATAGGGGAAGATAATTTTGTTTTGTCATTTTTTTCAGGTCCTCAATTCTAAGTAAGAGACATTCCAGGTGCCACCACTTTCTACATAGATCGCATGGGGATGTTGTGGTAACACTGTTGGGTCTTCTAGAGCGCTGTGGGCGCACCGCTTGCTTGCTGTAAATACGCCTAGTAAATCATGTATTTGAATTCGGCGTTTATGCATTTGGATAATAATATTATAAAGAATGCAAATGGAACAGTCATTTAAGTGTAATTAAACTGACAATACTTCGAGCTCGACAATAGTTTCTTTTTATTTAAATAATACGTTGTTTAACAAAAGTAAATGTCAACTAAACACATTATTATAAAAGCTATTTAATGTACACTACTTGTATATGTGTGTTACTAACTATGTTGCAAGTCCTGGGTGACTTTTAACATTTTAACAACTATTAAATACTATGACGTATTGCTTCGAAAACTCGAACTAGATCACAATGATCGCAAAATATGGTTGCTCAAAAATAAAAAAGTTAAAAAAAAAACTATTATTGCCGTAAGAAGGCTGTATGCGCGCTGTCTGCACGTCGTGAGCGCGCCGTGAACACAGGGCAGCAACTTCTTGCGCGCCGTAGAAGCGTCATGGACGCTATAAAGACGCTGTGAGAACGTTGTGTGGACGCTGTAGGGAAGCTGTAAGAACGTTGTGTACACGCTATAACTGGCAAATTTGATAGTTTAGGCGTATTTTGCGGCAATCACACAGTGCGCTGACAGGTTTCAGAACGACGTACAATCGCCGTGGCATCGCCGTTTGGTGTGACAGGGGCTTTACATATTTATAAGTTAAAAACTTTACCTTTAAAATTATCTTCTTATCAGTCTTTTGTTCTTCTTAAAATATTTACATACCAAAACATATGCACATATGTCCGTGAACTTAAACATCAACATTATTTTAAACATTAGCAAGAAGTTACAATCAGCTGTTTACTGTCAAACAGAATTTCAGGGATTAGGGTCAACATTTCATATATTTTGGACGAAAAAAAAAATTATTCTCGCCCTTTCAGTGTTTTGATTTGTTTTAATACAAATCTGTGAATATGCAAGGCTTTTTTGCTTAAAAATAGTTTTCTTTTACCGTTTAGAATGTAAACAACTTAACCGTTCCATGACTAAATAGATACCATATTAAATAGCCCTTCAGTACAATGTGTAAAGCACCCATGGGCCTATCATTAAACTGCCCGCGGAGAGGATGGGGAGGAAGTGCGCTCAGAAGGGATTTTGACCGTTTTTTTCTTCTGTCCCGTGTATGCTCCTCTCCCACCAGTCAGGCAAAATATTGATATGTACATCACTGAGGTCAGTAACGTGATCAGGTAACTGTTATTTTATTGCTTAGCGAATGATTGAAACTGTTGGCTATTCGTATTTTTTTTCACTTTTCTACTTTAAAAAATAAAACTGGTCTAGTAAATAAACACCTCGGCACTAGGATTAACCCTCTTAATAAATTCTAAAATACAGGATTGAAATTGTAGACATGATTAGTTTTTACATTTTATCTGTTGAGCACTTACGACCAAACGTTTTTGAAAGTTTCCATTTTATCAAAATTTCAAAATATATTTGGTGTAGAGTTTGAACTTGCGGAAGACAGTACGAAGCTGAAGTCTTTTTTTGAGCCTGCTTGCGGTGAGCTCGAAGGAGCCGTCCTTTCGGTTCGGTGTTTGTGCGTGCGTCAGTCTAGCTGTGAGTGCGTCCGGATTTGAATGGTGCTTTGAAATGAGTTGCTCGATCTTTAAGTCACAAATGAATAGTTATTTTAAAATAACTTGTCACAAATGTTGTTATTGATAAAACGGAGTTTCGGAAGAATCACATCTATACCATTAAGGGTGTGGTCAGACATAAGGGTCAATGGTAAGAACAGAGGTCAACGTCGAATTCAGTCAAAATTATGTTTGACCTAACTTCACCATGACTATGGATTGAAAATTTATTTTTTAACGTGTTAACATTGATGATATAGTTTGTTCTACGAAAGACTCACATTTTGTTTTTGTAACAGGTGTGGTCAGACTTAGAGGTCAAAGTTCAAAATTGATCAAAATTACGTTTGTCCAGGTTCTAATTGCGCCTTAGATTGATAGTGAGACGGGGTGTCGTACGGTGGAATCGCATTTGGAAGACAAAGATGTCAAAATTAATATAAATGGTCAAAATTATGTTTGTCCGGGAACACTCAGAATCTCCATTCTAAGTCTCAGGGTTAAATGATGTTGTTTTTCGGCAACAAATGTCTAGTTCCCTGTGGGCTCCAGTACGGAAGGTATTGGTACGCCACAGATTTTGAGGCATAGATGAGCACGTGACCAGTTTTGCTACATGAAGGATCACGTGATATGTAAAAAGTATATCATTGGTTAATTAGTTTATTATAATAAATTTTAATTATGTAAAAATAGCACGTTCTTACGATTTAAAAAAAACAATAAAATAATTTATTATTGAAATTATTTATATACACAGTTAAAACAAAAAGGTTTATTTACAAATCTGACATTTATGTTTGTTTGATTTCCTACTGAGAGCGCCCTCGTTTAGTAAAGCTCATTACATACATCGGCCATACCAACGGCGCAGTGTATGAGTATTCTCCAATTGCCAATATATGCTTACTTTTGTCTTGATCTTTGTCATGTTGTTTCATTATGTTTGTTGTTAATGGTAAACTTATGCCTCACCGGGCCTGGTGGTGAGGTGCCTAAATATCGGATACCTTTAATTACGTCTACGTTTAGTTCATTAATAATAAAACTTTAAAATCTGTTCCCGCAGGAAACCTTTTTACTTGTATGTAAGTGTAGGGTTACTAATTTGAGGCTTTATGTACCGGCTTTACATACAAGGCGCACTCGTTATGTAGTTTAAAACTTTTGAACATGCACTGCGTTCATTAGGCGAAGCGCTTCCTAGCGTTACGAAGCGCTTCGGTATTTTCCGTTTCTGAACGACCTGCTCGCCAAAAGCTCTTCCACCAATAGGCGAGCGGCTTTTGAAGTGACTCACTGACAAGTCCAAGATGGTGGACATGCATTTGTTTATATTTAGTTCACTGGAACGCCGTTTCCTGAACAAAACTCTATTAAACCACGTGTGTTTATTTAACGACGCACTCGGGCATTCCCATTCGTCGTCGGGGCATACAGATTGTTAATTTCAAATAGTTGCCCATTGTGCAAGATACTAGAGCGCCCACCAGACATGACAAACTAGTTTCTTTATCATGACCAGTGTATAGCACTGGTACACGGGAGCATTTTTGTTGGGAAGAACCAGTACATATCTCCATTAAGTAATTTTAGTATGGTATAGCAAGGGCTAGGATCACGTGACTATGCGCGCACCTGTTGAATAACAGCGGAAAGGTTAATGAACCACTAAATTTATCGTTTTGCCCTGTTAATCGGTTTTACTTAAAAAATAATAATCGAACTCTTTATCTACTTTTCCCTATGATGTCAGCTTTAATATGTACACACATTTTTTAAATAGAAAATGCAGGACGCATGATTGTTATGAATAACTCAAATCGGAATAATGTCGGGATCAATAAATTGACAGTTTTTGTAAGGATGATAAAGTTCCCATGTAATTTCTTTTCAATACAATTTTGCGTCCTCTTCAAACTGTGTGTCAAAGATTAGGAATTACCTTCAGGAAAAAAGGAAAACGTAGTTCACATCGTTAAAAAACTCCATAAATAGGGGGTTTCTTTATCGGCAAGCTTCTTAAAAATATATAACCGGTTATGGGAAAAAGATGAAACAGTGGTTTGTTTATCTTTCTGTCCAGTGCGCACAAGACCGCGTGTATTCCATTGTCACAACATAACTCACAAATCATCTAAATATACATTGTATTTACTGTTTTCAACACTGGTTAGGTCATGATATACATGTAGTCAGTTAAGGTGGAGATTTATTTATAAATATCAATTTTGTACACTGATAGTCACCTTTTGCTTTAAAAAACACAAACAAACAAAAAACAGCAACACACAATCATGTTGAAAATACATCACTCATTCATACTGATTCAGTAAAATGTTGTTTAGTTTTAAATTTGAAAAGTACCATTTTCTTGTAATAAAACATAACAACAATTTGTAATTAGCCATTATTAGCCTAAACTATAGATTTTACGTGGTCCAGCAGAACTCTAAATATTCTAAGAATATATATTTCACACTTAGCTATATTGAACGTCATGCATTAACGGAGGACATAGTAAAGTTTTGTATGTGAAACATCAATAGTTTTTCGAAAACAAGACAAACCAGTTTTGGTTTAAAGTGATAATGAAAGAGAAAGTAGAATGAAAACAATGGAGGTCATTTGAACCAATACTGATTTGACTGTCGGAACAAAAAAACAACAATATATATTGTTGCGTTAGTCAAATCTTAAATGATAGATTTCTATTACCTAAACGCAATTTAGATTTATGCGATGTGGTTTTACTAACATGACTAACAGAGTGTTAGTGCACTTCTTGTTTCTTATTTTGGTAAAATATATTATAACGTAATATTAACTTGATATTATGTTATATTATATTTTACTCTGTATTCTACGCCATATTATATTTTACTCTGTATTCTACGCCATATATTGTGAACATCAATTGATCACGGATCAATCGCGTGCTATCTGACGCTTGAAACCTTGTATTTTATTGTTTTTGCACTAACAGGTCACCATAATTATGATCGTTCTTGCGTTGTACACGAGCTGTTTTCACACAATATGTTACAAACTTTGAACACATTCGCCATAAAACATGTCTTACACTGATGTTATCGGTTCAAAGATACGCTTTTTACTATCGAGTTTTATTTCCAAAGCAAAACTTCAATACAATATGCTACTTCAGAAGGCATGTTACACTTGTTTACTTGAATGTTCGATGTATAAATTCACACGTGTTAACTTCGATCGGACTTTCCACTAGCAACATATGTCATAAATGCCTACATAAGCGTGTTTTTTAAATATGTTTAATGTTTATGCAAATAAAACGACCACTTACTTGATTTTTCTTGAAAGATATTACGCGTTTATTAAACTATCTCCAGGAGACCGTGTTGACTTACTCCTTAAATATCCGTTATTGAAAAATCCGGATGAGGGTAGATTTAGTTCAAACAGTGAACAAACATCACGTTATAGGTTTTTTTGATGCCAATATAATTTGTGATAACTTTTCAACTGAATTATATTATTATTTTGGTATGAGTATTTTGATATTAATCTTTTCTTCAACATAAGATTCTACGGTGGCAACATGTCCCGGATGGGCACATCAACATTTTACTGAAAGTATTGCCAAACCGTGAGGAAATAAACAAACATTAAAATGTTATTTTCATCATGTCGTATGTAAACTTGTTTTCCAAAGCAAACACCCTGAGCTCTTAGCAAAGACTTACCGGAAAAAATAAAGTAACTTTGCTTATAACATGTAAATAACAATAATCAAATAAAAACGGTTAATCCTGTTTTACTTAAAAGCACAATTCTTCATAATGCAAACTGTACCTGATCTGTACGTTCAAAACAACGGCTATGAATTTGCGAAGGCACTGGTTGAAGGGAGACAACTCTTATTCAAATACTACATTATCTAACATGTTTGAAGTAGTTATTACTATTTTTAAAGTATCTTGGTAATAGTTCAACAAGTTATTGTTATTAGAGCATTTGATGCATACATTGAGGCTCGTGCAATCGTTGGTAACTCATTTGAATGTTTACTCTGATTTCAATAAATGTTGCAAATTATCGTATTTCAATATTCTCTGCACTGAAAACATTTTTATTTTATATTTGTATTCTACTGTGTTTGAGAGAGTGTGGAAGTAAGATAGAGAAAGTATGAAACACACACGTATCGACATTTTCATTATATATATAATCTTGTTCTCTCTTTTATTAAATCTCTTTTATTAAAAATCAAAGGGGCCGACCTTCGTGGTGTTTGCTTTAAAACACATGGCAAATCACAAACCGAGCACTGGTCAGTTGTCAGTTGCCACCAATTGCCAGGCAATTCCTCAGCGGGTTTGGAAAGAGTTAATAAAACAGTGTAGGTCGGCCTGGCTGGCTTGAAAAACATTTAACCTACCACAGCGTTAGGACAACCATAACTTGAAAAAGGTACAGTGGGATAACACGCATGCGCAGACGCAGTCAATAAATTTTAAAAAGTAAAAAAATAAGTTTAAGTGCATCTCGTTTTCCCAGCAACCATATGTTGCCCTTACCTGATTTAAATAAATTTATTTCATTGGTTGTTCTTCCAATGCGTAGGCTGTGCGATCGGTATATGAACGCAAGTGATAACGCACACATTATCCACGTGGAAACATGGACCTGTGGCGTACAGTTTGCTGTTATTCGGCAAACACCTTCTCAGTACTGTGAGTTCTATTTACTATATTTTGTATTATATTTTATGTTTTGTTGTTGCGGCTGTTGGCGTTGCTACTTTAAAGGTTGTTTTTTTTAATTATTATTATTATTATTATTATTATTATTATTATTATTATTATTATTATTATCAAAACGACGAAAGGCAGCTGCATTTTTAAGCGATTTGACTGTAGACTTTAACGACAATATTTTGTTATCAATTCAAAAATAATATTAAAAGCGGTACTGAACGAAGCTTGAAATGAAGAAAAAAATATTAAGTTTAAATTAAATTTGTTTGCTTGAGCAGTAAAGAATTAGTTTTATTTTCGCCATTTACCTCTTGGTCACTGGTTAGACAATTAAGCTGCGATTGTTATTGAAATTTGGTTTTTGATTAGGTTTTTCCTCCAATGACATTGCTAGGAAAGAGAGGTTTTTATCAGTTTCTACACTACATAACTGATAGTTTAAAGTGACGGTGTACGATTGTATCAATAAAAGTGTACGATTATGTAGTTAATTAAAGACCTCAATAATCATCTAGAAGACACAAAAATAAGCGTAAGGTTTTCAAAACATAATGCCGAAATATGTGTATTCTGAGACATATTTTTATTTCTGAAATATTTTTTCTACACTCAGAATAACCCAGTTTTAGTAGCCATCTATATATTATGACTTTTAGTGGCAGTCAAACGTTTTAATCGGTACATATCGTCTATACGTTTTTGACGTACTTTCCAAAATAGTTCAGTGTCATGTTACTATTTCATTCTGCTTGACGATACAATACCATTTATATTGATATATTTACCAAATAAATGCTGAGGCCTTTCAGTTTATTATGTTGTAAGAAGCATGTTTATTTAGGGAATAAACAGTGTAGTCTAGTCATTATGGCCATTGGAAAACATTTAGAATTAGAAAGAAGTTTAGCGAATTGCAAACATCTTTTGAAGGTTTTAGGTCGGGGAAAAATAATGTAATTGCCGAATAAACACGCTTCATAAGTTTATAACATCATTGATTGTACACGTATGTATAATAACATAATATAGTTTAAAGATGCTTTGTCTGTATATTGATACCCATTTAACTGAGGGTGACCCCCGTCCTCTTTAGTGCAAAGTACTTGAGGAAGGGGATTAGACCGTACATAATACGCAAATGTTCACAATGCTCGGTACCTAAACAACTTACCTTCAATCTTACCTTCCCACAAAACAAAATTTATTTTCCAGGGAAGTTAAGGGCCTTGTTTTATTGCCCTTACCTCAATAAATATGTAAAGTAAAATTGAAGGGCCTGCTAACTTACAGAGTCCCACTGGGAGCATTGATCTTTCAAAATATACCATTTTTTCGCCAAAATAATGTTACATCGTTGGTATGGTGTAAATGTAGCTGGAAAAAAGTAAGTGTTCATCTCTGAAAGTTTTATACTATATACTATCATGTCTTGTTCAGAGAGTTTTCTTCAATAAAACCAAATGCAAAAACGATGCAAAATTTACCCCACACATGGGCTATCTTCCATTTAGCTGATAAAATTGCATGCAAAAATGTACAAGGTAGCTGAAATACTAAGTGGTTGATCGAAAGAGGTGTAAAAAATAGTGGCATGTCATTGGAAGTTTGAAATTTGTTGTTGTGGTCCTTTATATTTCGGTATTTATTTCCATCTCTCAATGTTTGTCAGTGCACATAACAAGTTCCTTCTAATATAGTAAACTAACGAAATGTTGTTATCATTGGAATAAAGACTTAATTAGATGTTATAAGTATACTGACTCCAATGAAGAAAATCCAACTGGCCAAGTCACCACAACCAGATAACCATTTTCGTCCCACAGTATGTCAGTTCGTGACAAATTTGACAAACATACATGGATAAAATCTTTGAAAAACAAGTAATGTTATGTCAGGGACACGAATTATTGTTTTGGCATAAAATTTCAGTTTATTGGCCATGTACCAAAAAGAGTCACCAGGATTTTCTTACTATTTACAGCAGGTGAAAATTATTAACTTATTTAATTCCGTTGTTGAATCGAGGTGTCTATACATAAAAATAAATACATATTTCACTTGTTTCGAAGAATGTTATGTTTAGTGTTGATGTTACACTTTTGTGCCCAGCATTGTAAACACGCTCAGAGTGCGAGTACACAGTATACAAACCTAATGTTATTTCGTACCTCGACCATAACAATTATATAAAACAATTACACCAAACAAATTGAAAAAGATGACATATTTTTAAAATGTCAAATCATTACACGCGCTTATTATTTTTTAAAGGTTTGTCACGCAAGAAACAAGAAACAAGAACGTTGACAAATCAGCGCAATGTCGACAAAGTAACAGAAAACAACTTCGCCGGTAAAGTTAACAAAACATATATACGAGATACTTGTGCGTTTTATCTTTAGTAGTTGGGATAACAATTTAAATTATCAAACAAACATTAAAACTTTACGCTTGCAAGAAAGATTATACATGTCAATGCAACACACCTTAAAGTTTGGCGTTGGGAATCAAACTGCATTCCAGTACATAAACCTTTCGGACACAAACGCAACTGAAATTAAAGAAAATATAGTAATGCTTATTATGTGTTTACCGTTTTGATTACATACAATAAACAAAATAACTTTTTTTACAAATTCGTTTTTCGCTCACATTTCAACATGTATGAATATATGTTTTTGACAGTTTATCATACTAGTCGTCCTCACCGCTTAACTACGGCTAGAAAGCAGAATGTAATAAACCAGGTGGCGATATATGGACATAATATCATTAATATAACATCATGTAACATATTGTCACAAAGTGTGTGAAAACAGCTCGTGTTTTGAATAAGTTAAATGTATTAGTGACTTTAGCCTTGACAAATATTCCTCACTCAACAAAATAACAACAATGTTGTTCAAACACGAACTATAATGTATGTCTAAAGATTAATATACATTTCAAAACCTAACACATATTAATAATAATATGTATTCATGTCCAGAAATGATACCATTGAAATATATTTTTAATATTCATCTCGCCGTGTAAACAATGTAGATATAGATAGTGTTTAAAAATATATGAAAAAAGATGACAGGTTATATAATTTGTAACAAAATTATATATTTAAAATCATGTTGTAACTTTTATTATACTTTTTTTAATTCTGAAAGGTCATGTAAACATCTTATACGATGCATGCACATCATTATTTTTTAACGTGTGTTAAAGTGAATTGTTGCAAAAGTATGTTAGTAAGTCAGATTAAAGTTATACAGAAAATCATATAAATTTCGCTTTACAAATATCCTGTCATAATAAGTATAATGAATGTACCAACTTTTATACATGTATTAGTTAGCAAATGGAATTGGACGTGAGTTTTTACAAACTTCATTTTATGTCCTTTCCTTAAGCCATCGCCTTATGTGCAATGTTGATAAAGACGTCAACCTAGGCAAACAAGGACGGAAATCTGCAGCAAATTGGACTAATAATCATTCCGTGGTAGTTTATGCTGGCGAAAATGACGCTTAATTCAAAGCTTTTTTAGATTCTATATACAAACACCCTAAGAAGACTATTACGAGCTATTAATCAAAGCGAATGTTAAGTGTATGTATGCACCGTTTGCCCAAGACATGATGGTTATGTTATTCCCATTAATGACGTCATAAAACAAATATACAGCGAAACCGGAGCAACCATTCACGACAGAACAAAATTTAAAAGCGTTATTAGGGACAAAACAACAGTAATGTGAGATCTGCATGTTCAAACGAAAATTGGTATGCTTGTTTTGATGACATTTGCTCCGAATGTTATGTTATAGACCAGTCAGTCAAAAATATGTACCTAACCTTCAAACAATTGCAACAAAATCTAAGCATGGGAAATACCTAAAAACAAAACAAAATTAATTACTGAATTTGAAAAACCTTCATTTTTGTTCTATTTAACTGACAGTAACAGTTAAATAACGTTTAGTGTTTTTATGTCAACAATATGACTAAATAACTTTTAAAGGAGCGGAAAACAGAAAAAGAAAAACCCTCATGGAAATGTAGCACAGAGCCTGCATGAGGAAAATAACAGCCTCGGTTTTATTGAAGCTGTTCATTAATAGTAATGAAAGATGCCACGCCCTTAGCGCATGAGCGGAACTCTATTGTCAAATGTAAACAAATACAACCCATAATCCACGAGGAACAAAAAAGACATTCCAATAAGGAAGTGTGGATTTATGTGTAGTTTTCTTATAACCTTAAATACATACGCTGTTATAATTTAGAGTACCATGCAATTGAGGCGATATGGATCCAAGTCTTTTTGGACGAAAAACTGGTCTGTTAAGGATTATTCATCGTCCATCTCAAAGTACAAATAATTGGATAGATGTATTCAATGCAAACTTAAAATCCTTAGAATAACTTAAAATACAAAACGCATTTTCTATTTATTTTTGATTTTAATATTAATGAATACAAGCTGTTGTTGTTGATTACCACTCCAACAAAAGTGACAATAATGAAGTAATTTCAGAAGTCAATGTTCCAAACTATTAGGTAAGTGATCATTAATTTTTCTGTGTGTTTCTGTCGTTTTTTCAGGCTAAACAATATACGAATGAACATGCATGTACCTGCATTACATACAGATCTTTCCGTATTTTTTTCTGAGACTAATTTTCAAACATATTTAGCCCTCAATTCATTTGATAAGGTATATTTTGAAGAACATGTTAACTTATCATTTGCATTATGTATAATATAATTAATAATGTAATAAATAGGCACGTTTCATGTAAGAGAAAACGCGTTAAAATGGATCTTCAACAAGGGTGGATAAATGAAAAGTAATCAACTCTATTAGAAAGCGTGACCATTCATTTAAGAAAGTGGAATGGGTAAATAACAAAATTGCTAGTAATAAGAATAATGAATTAATCAAACAAAGTTAATGGAATTTTTGTAATAAAACCGTTTCAGAAAGTCGAAATGTAAAAGCAATTGGAAACATTTGAGATATTTAACACAAAAGACCAAAAGGCTATGTTGCCCAAACCTCTCATCTTACACGGTGGAGCTTTGAAAGGACAACCTATCAACAGCCAATGCTCAAAATTCTAACAGTGATTCAATGCTCACAGTTCGTTAATATAGATCTAGTTCCATTAACACAACTAGATTTAATGACGAATATTTTACCACTTTGTGACAGATTTTGCAGCCTACTAATGCTTACGAAAACAAATCCACGGGATTAGATGGTTTTAGACCTAAATTAAAAAAACATTGCGGATTCTTCAAAACGCAACAAATAGCCATTTAATAAACAATTCATAAAGCAAGTTCCCTAATGTTTTAAAACATGCTTTTATTATTCCAATACACAAGCTTGGTTCCAAAACCGATCCAAATAAGTTTCGGCCCATATCCATTTACCTACTACATGTATATGAAACGTAATCAAAAGACATGTAGCTTAACAAATGTTTGAATATTTAAAACTCCACATATTTACTATACGCAAAACAAATATCAGTAGTAAAAGTAGAAAAATGTGTTCTAGTGGTCTGGGATCATAGAGGATATGTTGTTAACTTTTGCAAAAAGAGTTCCTATCATGCGCTTGGGGGTGTCAGTGGTCTAGCACATTTCATGACCATTGCTGAACAGCGTCAATAAAACCGAGGCTGCTTTTTCCCCATGTAGGCTATGCTTTCAGATGACTTAACCCTTTTTTGTTAGATTTATTTAGTGTGGTTTTGATTAATTTCGTGGCCTTTTGCGTTTAGCTCTGAATAAAAATGAAAGTTAACAGTTACTTGCATAGTTTTGATCCGTTGGATTTGGTTTCCTTTAAAGAGCGGTGCGTAAATTCAAGGTATCCTATAAAGTGTAATATCGAATGTGATTGTTTGTTTGTTTATTTGTTTGATTAAACGCAAGTTTAACATCACATTTATTTGATTTAACGCAGTTTGACCATCACATACGACTAATTCAGCGTACTAGCTACCATTCATAGAAAAAAAGGGGGAAAACGAAACAAACTGATACGCAAACAAGAACAACACTTGGATTTGTTGTCTTTCATGTTAAATCCGGCTTTTACGTTTAAAATTATAATATGAAACACATGTAACAGTCCCACATTGCACCACCTTATATCGCTTCCAAACGAAGTACACACGCTTTTATGACTGCTTTGGTCCAAGAAGTATAGTTTTTTTTTGGTCGGCAGACCCAGAGTTAGCGAGTTTCGGAACCCTTGACAGTTTCTATTAGGCTAAAAATAGGCACTATTACAAACCTAATAGTCGCCGTGACTCAGGCAGATGAAAAGCAGTTCTAATTTTCATAAGCTCCAGACCTGTTCATTTGTACAGAGAATTGCAAGTTATGAAATGATGTGCAAATTGATAAAGACTTCATTTGAAATTATCAAAAAAAAATCATTATTGGAAAAAATCATTCACTTGGAATGTTACACCATATTAATTCGCGATTTGTATAACGATGTAGGGTCAGAAACTATAACCTTCTATCTTACCTATATTGCCCATTGTTATAACGAGCGGTGTTGCTCACCGCAGTAAGCATAGAACAATTAAGCGCTGACGAAAACGGACACCTGTCCGTTTAAGCCCGATTATCACTATTTTCTACCAGTTGTAGGTGAAAGATGTTCATATGAGATTGAAATAATTATTATAAAATTATCTTTAATTCAAAAAAAAATATAACTATTATCCATTACATCGTTAGATAATGATGTGTTAAATAAGAATTCGCGGCCGCAATGCCGATGCTATAGTTTCTCTTTAAATATCGACTGTTCAAGTAAAAGTTTTCACCAAATATTGTTATTATTTACAACATCTTTTTTTAAATATGTGTTGCTATACTTAAGGTGCATTAAGTATTTTATGAATTATTATTACAATTTAAAGCATTTGTCTCGACAATAAAAACGCAACAGTTAAAAATCATGGATCGCGAAACGTGTAATATAAATTGAAGACTACGCGCGCGCCACACGTGCTTTCCTATAATATTGAAACTTGAAATGTTATGACGGCAAAGTGTCTTTTATGAACGCTCTCGTCGGTAATGAGTCATCCAAGTTTGAGAGTTATTATCATTGTTGAAACCGCACGTCTTTGTTGTTTTTTACATGCAAGCAAAAAAGAAAAGAATTCGTTGAACGATGACAACGATATCTGACAGGTTGAGGTTTATGCAAGTGCAGTACTATTTGTTGTCATGACTGAGAACAGTTATTTTAGCAATCGTTATTTTATAAGCGTTTTAAAAACGGAGACATGTGATTTAAACATAAATACCAATTGTGTCTTAACTATTAGCATTCATCATTTGCACCCGCCTTGTCTACACTTAAAGATATACATTAAACTGTTACGTGGAAATATTTCGGTTAATTGATTTTAAGAACAAAACAGATTAAACTTTATTGAAAGTTTCAAATAAAAATTGGCAATATAACGATAAACAAAAAATATCGCATTGAAATTTCGTCCGCGATTTGTTTAAAGCATCATTATAATTTTTATAACGATGTTATGGGAGCAGAATTAAAATAGACTAGATGAAAGATAATTTAAATACCTTTCTAAAACATTAACAGGTTTTAAGTGGACATAAGTATATCAAGTTTTGCCGGCACTTTTCGCTTTCGCCGGTATATCTATGCGTGTAGCATTTATTATCGGTTGGATCCGCTATGCGTTAATGGGTTAAAATTTGTCTAAAATCATTTATTGTCCGTCTAAATAGTTGCATTAACGGTCATGAAATAATTTAATAATGACTTCTAGCATTTTGGCGCCAAATAAAGACCGTTCTCTGTTCCATTTTTATTCATTCACTAGGACAAATGTATTTTTGTTAGTTTTTTTGTGTTACTGTTCTTGTGTACAATATTTTTTTTATCTCGCTACTGATCTAACTTGGAAACAATGTATTGCTCAAATAACTGAAAAAAATATACTTTTAGCGCTTAATATACAATCGTACGATTATCAAAAGGCAATTGTTTTTGAAGGTTATGAGTCTTGCCATAATTATGTTTTAAATTTGAACAGTGGTATACAAAAATATTTTTAAAAAATCTCCCATCCCTCGGCATTTACATTAGTTGTGATATTTATTGTACAATATCCATTAATCTTCTGTATACATTTTGTACTTCCATGTGTAGCTTTTGCATTAAAAAGTACAGTTATTACTTGCCGTTGTACAGTTATTACTTGGCGTTGTATATGTATGTATGTATGTCATGTATGTCAGTGGCGGATCCATGATTTGACCTTAGGGGGGCGTGGACTTTGTCAACGGGGGGGGAGTGTAAACAATCACTGAATGTATTGAAGGTTAAAGTAAATGCCAGTTTTTAACGTGTTTTGGCCATATTTCTTTTAAAATTATGCTTTAAATCAATCGCGAGCGAAGGAACAATTGAGATAAATTAGCGTTTTGGGCATAACAAATCATAAGTCCGCGGCCGTTAGGGGGCGCCGGGTGCGCCCTCTGGATCCGATAGTGTATTTAAACATATCAAATATATCTCTTCACATGAAAAGTTAAAATATAATGTACAATTCCAATTCCAATTATGTATCTGGTGTTCATAAGCATAATATTCCAACCAAATTTGATACTAGTAACCAGCCGAATTGCTCCAGTTACCAGAAATAGCACTTCACTTGTGAATACATGACAAAAATTTCAATACTAATTGTTGGAATTTATATGGGCATTTCACTGCTTAAGTTTGTCAGTCACATTTTTCTGGATACATGACCAACATTCTCATAAACCAACATCCACACAAAAAACTATACCAAAACGGCCTCTTTATCAAATGTTTTTTTGATGGCCGACCCTTCAGTACCTTCAGTCCTTTGATAATATCGGTGAAGCAGAAGGTCATTAGAGAATGTAATTCTTGAATATTTTCTTAAAAACATTTACACTAACACAAAGAACGATACAACCAGAACTTAATAAAGATAATTGTTGTTTTGTTGTTGTCAATTAAGCTAATAAAAGCTATATGATTATTGGAGGTTTCCATTGAAGTTAAAGTAAAATCACCCTTCAACAGTTCCAATGATTTTTCCGTGTATTCCAGACACCGCCCCATGATGTGGGCTGCGGTTACTGCGGCTTTGGTTTTGTGTATGACTGTCAGCACAAAAGCAAATGGTATGTTGCATATTTAACAAGTTAGTTTATCCAATACTTAGCTTTAAATCATGTCAGAAATTAATTTATACATAAGGATTTACCTTATAAATAACAATATAACCCAATTTACAATTAATCTCTACACACTTACTGTATACAATTCAACTATTTAAATTCAATTTGTGTTTATTAATACGCATAGACTATTGTGATTTATTGCGAAGAACGGCTCACTCGCTCGCTCGCTCGCTCACTCACTCACTCACTCACTCACTCACTCACTCACTCACTCACTCACTCACTCACTCACTCACTCACTCACTCACTC
>Ga0224511_10000307_pt1 | contig 21549 bp, 16 predicted proteins | sample SF_May12_sed_USG_2_FD_169988 | JGI IMG/M metagenome (GOLD analysis project Ga0224511, IMG submission 169988) | Sediment microbial communities from San Francisco Bay, California, United States - SF_May12_sed_USGS_8_1 | ecosystem: Environmental > Aquatic > Marine > Sediment | place: USA...
CACACTCTATCTGATTCAGTTACCTGATGACTGTGATCATATTTATTATTTTGTAGGCAGCTTCCACATCATCAATGGACAGTGCTGACTTAAATGAGAGACTTCAGGAGCAAGCTGAGCAGCCTGACAGCCTGGGAAATCTTCCAACGCAGGGCAACACCCAAGGCCTTTTATCAGGGTTCGGTGCACCTTTCCCAGTGGAGAGTCGATCAGTTGGTACAGACACTAGTCCTGTTCACGAACTGTTCAGTCACCGTGCGAGTATTACAAGAGATGCTTGTATCGGGAGTTGTTCTGCCTTGGAGGACTGGGACTATCACTCTGAGCATGGCAGTGTCAAGGACAGTGCCACTATAAGATCGTTTACAGCAGAAGATCCTTCGCGACTCTACAAGGTACAAGAAAGTTATCTTATAATAAACCGCATACTGATTTGCCCACGATTTTAGCTTAACCATCTCAGACCTCAGGGATAGCAGCTAGCACAGTGATATAGAGCACTGCATGGTTTCGTCACTATGAGAAGCTGGCTTTAAATCGCAGCCACAGCGGACTCCCATTGTTATTGTGAGTATGAGCTCTTCACAATAATGCTCATGTGTCTCAGAAGAAAAAGAAGCCTCACTATCAGGTGGTGGAACACTGATACTGACCCGTTTATGGTGCTCCATGCTTAGCCATGACTGGTGAAAAGTGAGTATCTAACCAGGCAACTTTATCATAACAGTGAAGATGTCAAATGAAGAAAAAACAAAGTCGGACCATCTGTCCATCCTATACACGCACATATGACGGTGTGGTATCTCGAAGGTTTATTAATAGGACGCGTTTCCTGCCTAAATGTACAACCCTCCAAGTCGTTCGCAAGCTGCACTGCAGTGCTTGCACAAAGCCAACACAGATAGTCCAGTCATGATTGATCAGATCATAGCCCACTGAGATAGCCTAGCCATGTTGCGCGTTTGTTTATGGAGTTGGATATTTGTAGATTATTTTCGCCGGTGATGCGGGAGTCGGAAAATCATCTTTTATTTGGAGATTCTGTAAAGGAGAGTTTAAGCCTAACATGACATCCACACTTGGCATAGACTTCCATACACGTAACATAGAACTGGAAGACATTGTATGCACACTTCAATTATGGGACACAGCAGGGCAGGAGAGGTGAGGCAATGTCATCAGCGTCGCAAAATACATCCCCGAAGCACAGCTAAGCAGTGTTTGGAAATGATCTTTTTTGGAGCACAAAATGAGTATGGCTTGAGCTGTGGATGTCAGTTATCTTGTTATATCAGCTGACACTCCATTGTGTGTGACTGACTGCTACTATGTGCCTATGATTCCTTTTTCAGGGCTGTTGCAACCGCCCGGTATCTTCCTCAACCACTGTCTCTAACAGCAAACCTTGCATCAGCATCTGTTGTCATTTGAATAGATTTTTTGTGATTTGAATAACTGTTGAGATAAATTTCTATAACCAAAATTTTTGAAGAGCTGTATCAGTCTTCAGAAAAAAGAGGAAATTTATTTAGAGGTCGTAAGTTTGCTTGTGCTTCATAGAGAATTCGGACCACTTATCACATCATGAGCATGACTTCTCTTTGGTATCCTGACCAGCGCAGAGGCTTGCAGAAATTGGCCTTTTAAATCTTCGGCTCAGTGTTTCCCAGGGTGCGCCATTAGGAGACTTTCTACTCACACCCGCATGCACCATAGCGAAGGTAACTCTACGGGGTATAGGCATGCATGATGATGTGCTGTAATAAGAACGCATTTCATTCATCCAATCATTTACATCTAATAGCTGAAACTTCGTTTCAGATTCCGGTGCATAACTTCCTCCTATTTCCGCAAAGCTGATGGAGTTATCTTACTCTATGACTGCTGTATGGAAAGATCATTCCTAAGTGTACGTGAGTGGGTACAGACCATAAGAGACACAACTGACTGTGATGATCTACCTATAATGATCTGTGCTAATAAGATGGATCTTAGAGATGAAAAAGCTGCCCTGGGTGTGAAAGTGGTCACTACAGAGATGGGTTCAAAACTGGCTGAGGAGTGCAACGCTATGTTCTGTGAGACGAGCGCAAAAACAGGAAGCCAACTGATGACTGCGTGCCAAGAAATCACGAGGTAAAATTCCCATGACATTTCAGGCTCTAGTAGGTGACCGATCAGCTCTCTTTATAAGTGATAAATATTAGTAATATGCGATATCACTCATATAACAGTGGCGATTAGATGGGTCAAGACTAGGGTATATTCGGAAATAAGAACACAAAACAGCTGCAATCTGTAGAGTATATTTATGTTATAATGGTTTGTAGTGTGATGAAAGGAAGAGAGGATCGAGGAATAGAAGAATACAAAGAGAAAGTTGATCTTACGAAAGACAGCAAGAAGAAGGGATGCTGCTGAAAAATAGACGCAATATTTTTGTATGATGAAAGCTCAGGGGTTGTGGTCCGCTTCCAAGTCAATATTCCCATGTCTATTGACATCTTCTCTTTGGTAATCCTGTGCAGCGTCGTTATATACGTGTCAGTGGATATAGAGTTATAACCCCACTGGAGTGTTTTTTGTTTGTTTTGTTTTGATTATAAAAAAAATTGCCCATTGATCTAGTCAGAGCATTTGTCACTACTATGAATACAATGTTATCAGAATTTTATACTTTTATTTTTGAACCTTTAAATAACTAAAATATAAAAATCTTGATTGTAAATAATGGTGTGCATATAAAAAAATATCTGAGCATCAACTCCTTTGATGGCATTACACTCTTTCGGCTTTCCAGATAATCGAATGCAAGAATATAAAGTCGACAGTTCATTCAACTTGGCTTATGGCTGATACTGGGGTGGGTTACCCTTGTATTGCGGTGGGTTAGGCTGATATTGCGGGGGCATAGACGCAGTAGCCTGGGTATAGGTAGTAACAGGCACTTGCGGATAAACCACTTGTCCCTGGGGATAGACAGGTGGATTAGTACTTCCATAGCTCGTGGTTTGAGTGGTTATAACGACCCCTTGGCCGCGAAGGATCTGCCGTCTTCGAGCTCTTACACAGCATCCGACGCATGAGCTGATCAGAGATACACCGACAAACAGAAGGAACCAGAAATCTACAATAATGATACAACAATATTAGATATACAAGGCGTACAATGAGCTCCTCAAGGAATGCAACTGTTTGTCCTTAGCTAGGGCGATTTCATCGAGATAACCATTCAAACTGCCTCCCGGCAAGCCCAGAACTCATAGCATACACACGCTTAATTTCTGTCGTATGACTTCTGCATTGCTATGATGAAGCTCTCAAGTCAGATCCTGGTTTTCCATCGGGGGTAAGAAAGGCTTAGCACGGAGCAGCAGCAGGTCATTATCAATGCTCCACCTCATAGTGAGGATGGTTCTGAGCTAGAATTAATGTGAGGAGTACATAATGAAAAAGGGAGACTGCCATGACCCAGCTTTGAAGCCAGTCTCTCATGGTTATGAACTCTGCCCTCTACAACTGATAATATATGTACACTAGCATTGCTTATCTCAGGGTGCTATGGAGTAAATATAATACGTACACCAGACGGAGTATAATGGGTAATAGTAATCACAGCACATATCATTATCACAGCAATATTGATCATCACCTACAAAAGTAAGCAAAATTAGACAATATGACCCCTGCAAAGGATACTGTTTACTATCTTTGTAAACGCAGGCCAGATGTACAGACAGACATGCAGGCCAGATGTACAGACAGAGATGCAGGCCAGGTGTACAGACAGACATGCAGGCCAGATGTACAGACAGACATGCAGGCCAGATGTACAGACAGACATGCAGGCCAGATGTACAGATAGACATGCAGGCCAGATGTACAGACAGACAGGCAGACCAGATGTACATACAGACAGGCAGGCCAGATGTACAGACATTCAGGCCAGATGTACAGACAGACATGCAGGCCAGGTGTACAGACAGACATGCAGGCCAGGTGTACAGACAGACATGCAGGCCAGGTGTACAGACAGACATGCAGGCCAGGTGTACAGACAGACAGGCAGGCCAGATGTACATACAGACAGGCAGGCCAGATGTACAGACAGACAGGCAGACCAGATGTACATACAGACAGGCAGGCCAGGTGTACAGACAGACATGCAGGCCAGATGTACAGACAGACAGGCAGGTGATTTTCATGAATGCTGCCGCGATGTGATTGGTCAACAACATAGCTTACAATAATTGAAACAACAAATCTAAGATGGTCAAATTCACACATCCCCATTTGTTTGTATCTTTTTATAGCTGCCTTATATCGCCCCAACAGGGAACCTCATTATCAACTTTCTCTGCTGAACGTAAGAATCAGTCAATTTACAAATATTATCGACATCATTAAAATTAGTGTGGATGAGCCCAAGGTAATTGTATCAAACCAGTGCCAAATTTATGTCACTGATCAAACCAATAAAATTTGATTATTTGATAGACTTACCACATGTGTAGCTAATTATTCCATAATCACAATGGGTATGGGCCTGAAACAAACAACATAAGACTGTGGGAGCAATGATAATGTTGCCAATGTTTGCCACAACTAGGCGGAAGGTTGTGCCCCCTAACTTGATTGTTGACTTAACTATACGAGGCAATGAACTGCCTTTATGGCCTCACTCATCTGTTTGACTAAATAAATTGTACATTACAAAACAGACATGTTTGCAACCGTATGGTGAGAAACTATGTACCCCATACCATCGAAACTATGTACCTCGTACACTTGAAACAATTTACCTCAAGCTCGAAACCATATACCCTTGAAACCATGCACTTCCACCAGAAATTTGACAAAAAGTGGAATAACCCATCAGTGTTTAAAAATTACGGTTAAACCCTTGACTTTGCAGCATAAAAAAATATGTGTTGTTTTCACTTTCAATACCCAGGTTGAGACATGGTATTGTAAAGTAAAAAAAGTTGGTGAAGCTCAAAGTGGTGAAAGTGGTGGAATTTATCCGATACGCTGTCTTAAATTTAAAATTGACAAGGAAAACACGAAAGTGGTTCTATTTGTCTCTCTCTTAGGTTGTGTCATACTGAAAACACAAGAACAAAGACTTCCTTAATTTTCAAACATTGTTGGGGTTATTCCACTATTTGTCACTTTGGTATCTAATTCTTAGGAACTGGGTACATAGTTTCGAGTTTCGAGCTTGGGGTACATGGTGCATGGTTTCAAGAGTACGGGGTACTTGGTTTCGAGAGTACGGGTACATGGGTTTCGGAGGTACTGGGGTACATAGTTTCTCACTACCCTGTGCAACCCTGTTTGCTGTTACCAGTAAGTTAGTGTTACTCGTTTGTTAGTTTTTCGGTAGTTGATCAATATTCACTCAGGAGTAGCAAATACTTAGTAGATAACCAGAATAAACAAAACCAGCCTCCAGGAGACACAGCGGACATGCTAAGTTGACTTTCCTTAATAAAGTCAGGCAGTAACACGTAGTAACTCGGCATTATGTAGATGTATTGTCTGTTGTTGCGCTCAATTCAATTCATTACTCATTACTGAGTGATAGTCTTGCGCTCGTAGTGGTGGTGATACCTGAGGCTGATGGTCAACCGTCAAATATACAAACTAACAAACTACAAACGTCCAAACTCCAAAGTGAAACTGTAAGTCAGCTCTATAATCACTGAATCAGAACACACAGAACTAGAGCCTGACGTAAATGTTAACAAACGAAGTTTTATTGTAGGCCATCCTGACCTAAAAGTTGTGTTACTTACCATTGAACCAGCAAAGAAGTTTAGAAAAATGAGAAAATGAAATTGCAGCCTATCCCTCCCCGCCATTTTGTCAGACCATATGATCGATCACGTGAGCAACCCAACAAATCTAAATGGACTCAGAGGCGTGTCTCTGATTGGACCGTGGGAGTGATTTAAATTTCCCTTAGAAACGCGTCATTTGCCACGTGATCAGAAATTCCGCCAATCAAGCGTCATATTGACCCTCAGCGCAGTCTTTCAAACTCCAGTTACTTGTCGATCAGAAACTGAGAAAGAGGTCGTCTCTAGTGTCGTATATACACGTTTTGGACGTATTTACTCTATACTTAACCATCGCCTATCTACCATGGCATCTAGTAGAGTTGCTAATGTAAGTATGCCTGATATGATAGGACTACTAGTGTAATGTTTGACAAAACGGTTTCACGAAAGTTTACTTCAGACTCAGTTCACAAATTTAAAATCAAAATGTCCTCCCCCAGCCAGTTGATTGAGTGAACCAACCACGTCATGTAAACAAATTATTTACAGGCGTTACCATCAGAGCTGTTCGGTGAAGTCATTAAAATGACACTGACAGTACTTTGGGCTTGGCACGTTTATATCACAGTTCGGATCAAAATGCAGATAGAGTTCATGGTCATGACTCGACTGACAATTACTTGTTTTAGTTTTATTTTATTTTTAAATTATTAGCAGTCTGCACTGATCTGGTGTGACTGTAGCGTAGATATTGGCCCGGCCTGTGCCTGTTCAACTTCACGTTCAATACTTCACTTTGTAGAACCTTTACACAGATGGAGAAAATGCTCTTGTTGCGCGTGGTAAAGCTGCGCAAGCTACAAGAACTTCCCACAGAAATGCTCTCGGTACCATAAATAACACAAACAGCGTGAATGATGGCCGACTAAACGCAAAACAGGTGAATAACTTTAACATAATGGTAACCACTAGATTTTGTGACTCAATCACTGGCTCACAGTTACAGACAGACCAGATCTTCATTTTTATCTGCATGGTCGAAAATGAACTTTGAATTCAACTTCAGAATTCAGACTCATATTTTCCTTGCGCTCTCTAGGTTCTCAAGCAGCCATCAAACGAAACCGAGAAAAAGACCTTGGTAAAAACCCATGCCACATCTAAGCTGCTGCAAGTACCGAAGCCCAAGGAAGAACCCAAAAAGGTTAGTATTCGTTTTCACCCTCGGATGTTTGCTGTGGTTTGTGATATTTCTATCCATAACTCCCTCCCGGCTATTACTTTCAGAAAGCCATACCAGAAGATATAATCCAGGCGCCAGTAAGGCCGATACACATTCCAGACATTGACGCCGAGGACAGCGAAAATCCACAGCTGGTTTCCGAGTATATAAACGAGATCTATGTCTACCTACGTCGCCTGGAGTGCCAACAGTCCGTCCGAAAGAACTACATGGAGGGCAAGTTATTGTTTGGGGGCCCTGTTGATGCGGTCTTGACCTGTCTCTTTCAAAACGTCTATTGGTCGAACCAGTTTCCTAGTTTTTGCGCCTGAAAAGCCTATCTTGAACTATCAAGCTGCCAAGCTATCAGTACATGGATCATTGTGTCATGGGTTCAAGCCATGAGATTAGACTAGACAGCCATGTAATTAGTGTTGTTGGCTAATTACCTTTACCAAGGAGATTACTTGAGAATTATTCCTAGTCCTAGTCCTGGCCTTTAATGCACCCTTTTTGCCTCTCAGGTTACACAATCACGCCAAGAATGAGACTGATCCTCATGGACTGGCTCATCCAAGTCCATCAAAGATTCCACTTGCTGCAGGAAACTCTCTACCTCACAGTCGCCATCATTGACAGATTCCTGCAGGTGCTCCCACCAACCTCTACTTACCCATTGGCTGGAGAGGCTATCTATTGCTATCAAAACCACTGTTGTTATTTACACAACTTTTTAACGATCCCAGAAGTCGGTCCTGATCAGTTGCTAAAAAGGGCAGGTTTAAATTTTGCTCAGACTGTCTTCATATGTGAACAAAACCCACCAAGCAATTCAACCTATGTTGTACGATAGAACTGCAACAAGCTTAAATATAGCCCCATCCATTGAGCGTACTTAGAGCCCTTGGTGACGCACTCTTCAGACCGTCGGCGCAACAGAATTGGCTTCGAGATGGCAAATTAACACCGAGCTATGGGTTTTTACATTGATTTCTCAGCTTATGCGCTCATGTTTGGAAAAATCTCTTGCAGGTGCATAATAGAATTGCAGTTAGAAAAGTATGAATAGACAAAATGTGCAGCAAAAATATAGAAATAAGGTTTTATTAGTGTTGTTTTTCACCTCTTGTCAGCGAGCGTTAGTGCCATTATTGTGCAATGAGATGCCCGAACGCAACAGCAAAGCACTTCTAACTTCAGTTTGCTCTGATACTACATTCACTGTCGGATTCTACTCGCATGTTATGAGGGAGTAAAGATCATTAGGTTACTAGGTTTTGATAATTAGATTCCATTCTATTTGGCCCATTCCGTCTGTAGTTATTCGAGTGACCAATATTCACTTTTAAGAAAAAAGCCACTCGCTATCGCTGAAATGAATGGGGAGTTGCCTCCCTTAAGGGAACACGCCTCTAAAAGTGCGTCTTCCCTCAACTGTGGCCTAACCCCTCTAACTTAACTGTTCCATTCATCGTAGGGCGGAGAGGTTAGCAAAAATAAGCTGCAGTTGGTGGGAGTGGCAGCCATGTGGATCGCTAGTAAATATGAGGAGATGTATGCACCCGAGGTGAGTGGTTCAGGGCTAATTTCGTCGCCTCCTGGAAGTGGACGAAGCCAACCAGTGTTTGCTTTACTCAATATCCGTCTAGCCAAACCCGTCAATAATTGTCCTAGTCTGAAAAATGTGAATGTTCAGCTGTTTGACTCGCTCACGCTTCTGTATCCTGGTAGATAAATGATTTTGTGTACATCACGGATAACGCCTACAACAAAGCTACCATCCGCCAGATGGAACGCATCATGCTCAAACGACTGAATTTTGATTTGGGTCGTCCTCTGCCACTGCATTTCCTGCGTAGATACAGCAAAGCTGGAGAGGTAAGTAAATGTGTCTTTCCATTCAACTATGTATACAATTGAGATGCAGTCTGAGTCTCGCGTCTGACCTTGCATCCCACAACCCATTTGCAGTCTAAATGGCTTCACAGGATACGCTATTCCGGATAATTTTAAAACCAATCAAGTGTACAGCCCAACGCGTCTTTCCGGAAATTGTAATCATTTTTTCCTCATTATTTCAACTCAATCCGCTTCTTCTTTCACTGCCAGAGTGCCAGTTGTCTCTATTTCTAGCACGACTATTGTACCATTGTTTGATTGGAAGCTCTTGTGAAATTAAATATGCTTCCAATAATCCTAGTACGCGACCGGAAACAAGTGAGTGTTGTGAGGTAATCCTTGGAAAATCCATTCATTCAGTCGTACGTTCGAGACCGGACTCATCTTGTCTCTGGACGAGGTTTTTCACTATTTCTAGGGGATCGGGCGTTGGTCTCGAGCATCCAATTCGAGGCGGAGATATACACACACACAGCACTTGGTGTATGCACTTTATTTCCCGACAGGTGGATGGTTTGAAGCACGGTTTGGCCAAGTATCTACTCGAGTTGTCACTGATGGATTATAACATGTCGCACATACCACCGAGTGAGGTGGCAGCTGCCAGTCTCTGTCTGAGCATCCGCCTACTGGATGATGAGCCAGGCTGGTCTGACACGCTCGCCTTTTACAGCACGTACAGTGAGGAGTACCTGCAGCCAATCATGAAACAGCTCTGCCTCAATATACAAAAGTCCTACACCATAAAGCAACAGGTAACCAAATATGCGGCGGCTCTAATACATGGAGTTGTGCTCTCTCGCCATTTTACCTAATTAATAATGGCATCATTTCTGTGGCTCTTGTTGTTCGCTGTCTGCTGACACTATATGGTACGCGCCCTAGCCTCCCTCGTTAGCTGGCAATGTGATTAGCATACAGGCGGGTGCGCTGTCTCTGGTAATTACCATCACTGTTGTCTCTGTTGCCAGTCCCCATGTGTCTTCACTAAATGAACTCTGGCAGGTCACCAGTTTGTGCGGCTGTCATGTGGCATTCACGTGTGGCCTCCGGCCACTGTATAGTAAACTGAACGAAAAGGCTCCGATTCAGCATCTCTGTATTGCAGTCAGTTCGAACGAAATATCAGAGCTCAAAGTTTATGAGAATCAGTACCATTGAGGAGTTGCAGTGTTCGCTCGTCGAGGAATGGGCAGAGGATTGTAAAGCAGAGATTTGCTCGTGAGATGTATGCCTCGGAGTACGATCTCTGTAAATAAACACTGCTTTTGGTGTATATACCACCTTCCTTTATTATAGTATATATAGCCATATTATATCATAAAACCCTTTGTATCTTAGTTGTAAATCAACCATGGCGATAGTTTTCTACGCTCGAGATTGAATTTTGCACAAAAAAAACCACAAAAATCTTATCTAAAAATAGTAAAATGATAGCATGTGACTCAGTTTTAGCTCAGCATGTTGCGCATTGAGTTCATTTCTCTGTTGAGCCCAGATTTCAAGTTTCAACCTTTTGTTTAATGGTATCATATTTTATGTAATAAAACGTCTCGCATGCACTCCACATTGTTTTTATCTAGCCCGCAAAATTATGGAATTGTGACAATTTAATATCGCTAATCAGATGATTGCACTCACCTGTAAAAATCAATGACATTCTCACTGTGCAAGAAATCCAATGCACTATCACTCGCGAGTTACATTGAGGCATGGCTGCTCTAAGATTTCATGTATTGATTGTTTTAGGTAAGTTTCTGTAACATAGCAAGGAGTGCCAGCATCTTGTATGGTTTCTTTTGTCATCTTATCTGTTGGTTACACAATAACCTTTTGAGAATTGAGTAGACGCTGACTGTCATCACAGTTTGTCTTAATTACAACTCACTAATGGCATATAATTTCCTCTCGAGGGATAAACCCGATGAAATTATAAATGATTAGCGAGTAACAACAGGCAGCAACATCCTCTCGCAGCCATTTGGTGGTAATTGCCTTTTATTCATCTATCGGACATCGCGGCACTCACCATGGCTGTTTTTATGTTGTCTCTTCTATACCTAGTGTCATCCGCAAAATGCCAGGGTTCTTCTGATCAAGAGTTTGTCAATGGTAAGTGTTTCATGCATTGGCACAGAATATTTTTGTAATTCAAGATTGCTACTGTACTGTGTTTTAAAACTGCGGTAGTGGTACTCTTATCAATTTATTGTACAGAGACAAATGAACATGACATTTCAGCAAATAACCATGCTCATTGTAGCCATTGCTCAAATTGATGCAAACTACATGGAGCCAGAGATGAACAAGACTGCTGTTCAGAATACAGACGTAATTCTTCCCTGCACCATCATGGCTGGGAGAAACACAAAGGTGAGTCAAGTTGGCGGACTCCCACGTCTATGGGTGAACTGCGAAAACTGCCATCTAATATTATGTGGCTGTTTCTCGTCATACACAGCATGAAATTCTGTTCAGTTCGAAGTGAAAAATACTGTTGATCATTTCTGTTCAGTTTAACAACTAATGCTCAAATTATGGAAGTAATCCTCGGCTCGATTTGTTGTCCTATGATTTGACAAACGAAATAGTGCCGTTGCTAAAAGTTAAATAGATTTACAGAGTGTCTTTTGGATTGAGATAGCATGTTCTTATAGTAATGCCAAGGATTTCCCGAGAGAGTAGAAGTATTCAATTTGTCAGCACCGCTTGAATTTAGAGAGAAACAGTGGCATAAGGTCAGGTGACCCGGTTTCGATTCTAAGTTAGAGTAGCACTAAAAGCGCTTTCTCCCTCATCGAACTCGGATAGTGATGTTAATAAAACGAGACCCATCCATAGAGTACCAATTCTATGAGGCAATCCAGAGACTATCCTGAAAACAAGCCATTGGCTGAGTGACGTCATCAGTGTAACACAATATGCTCTATCTTATCTCCTTATGAAATTTTTCGCTTTCACCTGTTTGTATTCGCGTCATTAATGTGAGCACATTTCCCATGTTTGGTCGGTCATATCTGACAATCACCTCTCCCAAATCAATAGCTTTTAGCAATCAGTTCATTTTGCATGTATTTGACATGTAGGAAGGAAATGATAATAGTCAATGTTTCCCTGGTGTTTAAGCGCCCGCTCCCATTATATAACACGCATCACATTTGTCCACCACCAACCGCCTCGCTCTAACACTGGCCTATCATAAAGCCATCCTGTGTCGCTCTAATGTTCACCTATCATGAGGCCTTACATGCACACGTTGAGAAGAGAAGACCCATTACCAACACTGATAAGCGCCTCACAGGGATAATGTCTCATTTCTCTCCTTTCACCTTTCAGACAATACAGTTCTCTGTCTGAGTTTTCTGGGTGTTTTCAACTAAATTCATCTTTAGATTATGTTTCTGAGGAGAGAAGAAACTACAACAAAGACAAACCAACGGGTGGACTTCTCGTTTATCTTCAGAATTCAGAATTCACTGTAGTTCAGCTTTTGAAAGTTGCATGACGAATCATCATGGTGTCATTGATAGGGGCTAGGTGAATTTCTGATACCCTATTTACCATGTATCCGGTAAATATAAGTATGGTAAAGTCTCAACTTTGCCATCAATTGTACTGTCATTGATCAGTTCCGGAAAGTTTATTCCAAAACCACTAAGCTAACTCTAGTCTTATCAGGATGGATTTCACTTCAAGGTGTAAGGTGTGTAAATATAAAGGAGGAGTGCATTGAGTGTTTCCCTAACAAGTCCACCCTCTCTGACTAATGGACTAATGGGTCTTCACTGGATCACAGATTCAATAATTGGAATGGGTCATTTGAGATTTCGTTTAATGCTATAGCACAGGCTTATACAAGCTTCACTCAACAATTACAAGATGGTAGTTTTACATCTGTTCATGTCTTGCGAAATTTTTAATTGTAGCACAAATGCGGATCTAAAGTTTTAGCATTAAGGAGACAAATCGGTACATCCAACGACTGCATCAACATCATCATCATTATTGTCAACCTTCCCACACCCTCTGCCAGCATTAGGCTTCTCCACATTTTGCTGGTCCTTGTCCTGTGCCGCAATTATGAGAGTATGTACGCAGTGGTAGCCATCCACTGCTCGATGCGCGCCTTTATAGTTCCAGCCTTTTGTCTTAACTCGGTTGTCTTCTCGTCCTCGGTCCATTTTGCTTTCAGTCTGCCCCCTTTTTTCATCTAGCCTCCATGCTGTCATTTCATTTCAGCTCGATATACGTGCCCGATTGGTTAGAATGTGGATCACTTGATCAGACACCATTTAGTGGGTTGTTTTTTTCTTCTCCAGATAGTGTGGATGGACCAGTATGATAATGTTTTGTTCTTCAATGAAAACAAGATGATCGATGACCCTAGTTTTGAACTAATGCAATCCGGCAGCACTTGGAATTTACGAATCAACAATATTAAAGCTCGACACGCTGGCAGATATAGATGTGTGGTCAACACTGTACCGATTAAAATGAAGTACTATGAATTGACTGTGCTAGGTAAGCTGATATCGCTGCACTCTTGAAGCCCTTATGTTGAGATTACGATCATACAGGAGCATTTATTTAGTTGGCCTAGTTGAACTTGTTTTTAAATTATTCATCCGTATTGGTTTAGACGGCTGACCACAAAAAAAAATCATTCACAGTAGCATGTTCTGTAGCAGCTCTGAATTATTAACAGCATTTCACAAGAAGCATCCACTTTTTTCGTAGTAGTGAGTACTTGACCTTTGGTGTTATCCCCGCATCGCTGGATAACTGATTTTAATAAGTTTGTAGTGGCAAGTAGTTTCTTCGTAATTATCTGGAAGCATATGATAGCAATATTCGGATACCATGATGGTCAACAATAGTGGTAGACTATCCAATTATTGACAGTACACTTCGGTCCGGGTTAAATCTCCCAATCTAAGACTCCTTCTGATTTTGCTGGCGGATGACTCCCAACAAATCAGTCTGCCAACGATGCATCGACGATTGAATCTTGTTCCAGGCGACATTTTTGTCTCCGATTTCGAGCGCATTCTGGGAGGCCAGCAACTCAGAGCCCTGAAGGCTTTAGATAGCACCGGGATGCATGGGTCATAACAAACTTAAACCATAGGCATTGGCTAGTCAAATTTTAAACTAGACTCTCCATTTTTTCCTAGGTCCATACAGCTCAAAGCAATCGAGGAGACAACCCCGCGACTGTATTTGATCAAAAAATCAGTGTGTTATGAATCCGAAATACCGGCTGTGAATTAAATCATCGGCCGGAAAATTGAACATTCTTGCAGTACAGAGACATTACCTGCCCAGTCGTTTCTTGTACCACTGTAAAACTTAACTGTCTACAAAAATCAGGAGCGGGGCTATTGCGTTATTGTCATACCATGAAGTCTAATATGATAATGGTAACAAACATAGGACTATACTGGATAATTGTCTAATACCCATGAGTAAAGCTGATTATAGCCAGCCAGACCTGGTTGATGTCCAGGGCAAACTTGACAGTTGACGCTTGGCACACGCGTATTGTAGCACAAATTTAAACTTTATAAATCATTTCATAATTTGAGAAACAACAAGTCAGCTATACCTACAGAACTTTTAATTTAAAGGTAAAAATCTGTAGAACAGAATCTCACAAGGTGAGACCGCCAAGCTTTCAAAAGGGTGAGGCTGTTGAGATGGTTACATAATTTGAACGAATGCATGTATGTAACCAAATAATTGTGTTCTCTGCTGTAGTTCCTGCCAAGATAATTCGAGCCATGGCAAGCAAAGATATTCAAGCTAATGAAGGTACCACAGTATTCCTGGTGTGTAATGCTACTGGATACCCCGCTCCAACCATAACATGGGCAAGGCACAGAAGAACAAATGCCTTTAATGAGATTGAAGGTTAGTGACCGTAGAAAGATACAATTTACATTTCGTGTTTTATTGTGAGGAATAGTCATATGGGGATTCAACCGGGGAAGCTTTTCAGTGTCTTGATATCACTTTGTATAATCCATCACCAGAAAACCAAATCGCCAGGTTAATCACGGTCATCATTTTGCGGAGTTGACCTTTCTCTTGGTCATGTAAAGACAACTCCCACACAACTTGCCTTTTATTCATCTAGCTTCTAATTCATCAATGTGAATCTAAAATTTGAAGAGATTCTGATTGCCTACGCACTATTTTCTCCAACATGGCTCTTTCAGGTGAAACCTGGTTTTATGAATAGACATGAAGCATCTCGGCTAATTCACTAAGTCAGCTTGTCTATTTAATAGAACTACCAGATGTAGGGGAGGTGACAACCATCTATAACATCACTAGATACTGTGATGACATTTACATCTGCAGAGCCTTTAATGGTTACGGCACTCCAGATGAACACAGAATAAGGGTACAGGTGAAATGTAAGTTAACAGGAAGAACTACACACTCAGCTCTGCCCCTTCTATTGAAGCATACATCATTCACAGCGAGGACTGAGGGTTGTGGGCTCTTTCTTGTAGCAAAGTCTGTGTATCACTATATGGGTTATAGTGGCCAAAATCTATAGATGCTGTAGCTCTATACTACCGCCACTCTATGCCACAGTGCTCGGTTTCCATATGTTGTTACGCTACAGTAATAGAGCTTGAAGTTATTTGCTGTCTTGTAGTTGCTCCAACTGTTACTGTGCTCAATAATAGAATATACCAACGGGAATATGGCACAGTAGTTCTGACCTGTATCATCAAAGCTTTCCCATTGGTCTATAACTACTGGGTGAAAGGCGGTCAGCCAATCAGAGAAGTCAAAGGTGGTAAATTCGCCTATGATTATGAGGATGTAAGTATGATTCTGTGCTGGAATTGGTAAACTTCGCCGAGTATACATACTCACCCCACATGCAGCCGAAAGATGCCTGGTAAAAGATATACAAGAATAGTATGATATTACAATCGCACAATCCTGTATTAATTCCTGGCCATTTTTATTTAGGGTGTGATCAGCTTCTCGTTATAATTCCTAGCTCCTGGCTCTCCAAGACAAGATGTTAAATCTCTATACCCTAGACTCTGCAATAGATCACATAGGTTTATAGTGCAGCCATTGATTGTGATGATGAGATGAAAGGTTTTTCTTTTGACCAAAATGCATTTGCAGATGATAAGTTTTGTGAATTATCACCCTACTGCCCAGTATCCAATTACCAAGTTATGTTATGTATACGAACCTATTCGAGAGAAGACAATCCTAGAGACAAAATTGATGTATAGCCAACTCTGGAATAATGCGTCGATCATCTATTGAAGGACGCTGAAGGCTATGAGAGGACAATGAGTTTGACTATAAATGGTATAACCAGTGAAGATTATGGGCACTATAAATGTCAAGCTGTAAACCCATTGGGCAGAGATGCTAAATACACAGAACTAGGTAAGACAGTGAGGGTTGTGGAGTACATAGACACGTATTCTAGATTAGGTGTAGTAGGATAGCACTATGGTGGAGTCATCCTCACACATTATATTGTCGAGCCCGTAGGGGTTCAAAAACATGGGATTAATGCAGGTGTTATTGCTCTAACTGAGTTTTAGTGTCTAGCTGTAGGGTGCTTCTATGTCCTCTCTGGGAATTACGTGGAGCCAATCTGGGTTAGGTTATTATCCAGGAGGGACCTCCGGGACGTTCTGACCTGTGATATTCAGCGACCTATCAATATGCTGACTATCCCCTACAGATCGGTAAAAAGCAGTCACAACTCGAGAGTCTATCTCTGCTATCAGTTATACCGGAATCACCGGAATCTGGTATTTCACATATTTGTTCACGGGCGGCGAATTACCTTTTTTTGACAATATTATGCCCGTCTGAAGCAATAGCAGCCAACAGTGAGTGGGATGCCATGACACCAGTGGTATTATTACATCTTTGTCAGTCAAATAATCTGCCAAAATAATAAAATAATAATCAACTGTCTCCTTATTGACTAGTGAAACCAAATTCTGATTTCATTGATGTTTATATGTGTGCCCGAGGCCTTATTATGAAGCACCTGTGGTGCTTTGATTACATTCAAGAGTGGATCCATTAGGGACAGCGTAGTATTACATGATAGGTATACACCCACTACACTAATTTACAGAGGTTAACACTGGAACCATTCAGATTCCTACTGTTCATACCTGGATCAACACATCCTGATTCTCATCCTTTACCTTTGAATTAAATTTGTTTATTTGCTAAAATTCGCTAGGATTCATTACCCATTACGTGTGTTGGATCTGAATCAACTCGATTCCTTGATGGGATTTCTACACCACTATAAAATAGGCCAAGCTCAGCACAGATCATGATCGGGTCTCACTTAGCAAACTGCACTCCGACCCTGACATTGATTCTTTCATTAAAGTTCTGTATTACTTCGGTAACACTCTGGGCCACAGTCAACACTATTAAAATAATTACAGCGGATTTGCAGAAATGTATAATACCGAATAATCTAAGTTCTGTTTAAGCTACCTTTGATTACTCATGCAGTTGCTGTAATAACTGGTTAGCCTGCCATCAGCCAGTGACATTTTAACTTTAGTATATGTAATATATGTGCAGAAGTAAATGTATTTAGCCAATGACATAAAGCATCATCTATGTCATTGATTCATCCACCCATGCGAGCCATTATGAATTTATTTTAAGACGTGGTTTTTCCTTCTGATCTATAAAGCAGTAACTCAACATGTTAAGATAAGCCCTCATCCCATGAACCCTCATAATCTATTCAATGTAATATTCTCCCAAACCAGACACCCTAGTGATGGGACTCACAGTCAGAAGGGCGGTATCTTCGTCCCCACAGTCAGTCACTTTTTTGTACATCCCTCTGTATTTTCATTTCCATTTAATATTCACCCACACAATTTCACTTTGTGTCTTTCAGCGGGCACGAATTCTGGTCCAGCAGAGCCACCTAGTCGGGTTATCCCACCCGTGATACCTGATCAGAAGAGGACAACTCCAAGGCAAAATTCCAACACCAACTGGAGACCAGAATTGCCTCAGAGGCCAAGTTCTACCACTCTTAGTCCGGGTATTTATATAACCCATATCTCATCCTTTATCCCTCAGCTAGAAAAACATTTTATGAAATTTAGTGCCAAGGCATGTTACTCAGAGAGATAGATCCTCCTCAAGGTAATATTGAATACTGAGAGACATGGGATGAACTCTTTGAGAAGTGTTAGCCTTCCATTTACAGTCTGGTTCTCTCAGCAGTCTCATAAAATTCTGTGTCAGGCTAACCAGTCAAGGGAAAATATACCGGTTTGCTTTGATCTCTTACAATCCATGATGGCGGATTGTTATACATAGCATGTAGACATAAATCGCTGCTCACAGCCAGGATCGAATCTATTATAAATTGGTAGGCAGTATGTAAAACGAATTTTAGCTCAACCGTATTTTACTAATAGCAATAATAATGGAAAACACGAATCTGTGCCACACTTGTATAAAACCATCTAGGCATCACATTTTATTGTAAACGCATGAATCATGTGTTTTGTATTTTCTTCCAAGCCGGTAGTATATTTATGATCAAAAGGCAATTCATGACGTTGTTTGCCGCATACCAGTATTACCTGGCACACATAGTTTAGTGATCTCCGATGTATGGCTACATGAAATATGTGCTTTACTGGATGTAAGGAAGTCATTATATTCTTTCATAAGCAGAATGAAAGTATGAAATGAACTGCGTAACTGTAAATAACACTTTTATTCCCCCAGACTAGCGGCTGCAGTGTCAGCACGAATACTCTATGCTCGGTTTATTCGGTTGTGTGGTGAACTATCTCAATAGATCATGAAACAAACACACCTACTCACCCCAAATAAAACTCTCAGTAATTATATTACCTACCTACAGCATAGATGCCAGGTAGACAGGAAACTATCTATACTCTGCAGAAGAAGATAGAACTGAGACTGTTAGATCCTCTGCTTAAGACCTGATCAAGCTCCTGCTGGGAGTATGAGCTCTCCACATAGTTCCCAGTTCCTACTGCTGCAGAACACCCCTTATGGGCATTGGAAGTCTTCTTAGTAGGATCGTTAAATGATCATGCATACAGACTTTTAAAATGAAATTCATGCATGCACCTGAGATACAGTCTATGGTCGCACTTTTGTCACATTGAATAACTCGCACTACTGATACGTGGTCATTGCAAAAACGTGTCTTTACGGACTTCTTTGTTATTATCATTTTATGTCAACTGCAACTTTCAATTAGATAGATCAGGTAGACCTTATTATTAACGACCAAACGAAAGTTTGTCTCTTCTTTATTACAGTACATGATACAATAGTCACCTACTGAGGTGTTTAGAAAAGATTCCTCTTTTGTAGCAGAGGCAGCATTCAGAAAACGGCAGCAGGCAGCTAAGAATCAGCGGGGTCGGCCTAACAACAGAGCATCGCTTTCTCTAATGAACAAGAGTTCAACAAAGGACTCAGCCACTCACCTTCAGTCCAGCACTTTGTATCTCTTTATCACGGTGTTTTTGCTGCTTTGACTCTAGTTGTGGGTCGCCAATCAATCCCCCACTCTCCGTGATTCTGTTGGCCCAGTCACTGACTAACCTAATGAAGAAATTCATTATATCACAAGCAGTAAAAATTTATATAATATTTGCATTACTTTCCTCTCAACTACAAGCTTTCACGAATGATAAACAACCTTTGAAAGTTAGGTACCCAAAAATCTGATCAGCCATCTTTTTGTGATTTGGAGGAATGGTTCCCTGTGTGCTGAATTCATGTGTATTGCTGGTGGAGGCTGCATGCATTCTGTATCATTTTGGATTTACACATAGAGTTATCCTCTAAACTCCATGGATTTATACTGTTATCCTTCTATGATAATCTAGATAATCTATGATAAGCTAGTTTTGTGACAAATGATGCAATTTTAGGTGCATCATTCGTACTGTTAGTGTATTATAGCATGCATATACAAATTATAAGATTGCACTTACTCATCATGTATACTACAACGATTGTTTTTGTGCAGTTTCAAATTCATAATTGTTTCCCATGTGTATCACTTTCTGCTTGTGGAAATATTTTTATCTATCAGTACTATAGACATCTAATATATGTAACACGTATGTCTATGATGGAGACACACACCCTGATATTGTCCATTGTATGATCATACTACACTATATAGCATAACAATAAATTACCTCTCATGCTTATGTATATCAGGTTTTACTGAAAAGTGCATGTTTAATATAGCAAATTGGGTGCATTCGACCCGTCATATATAGCAGCCAAATATGTACTGTTGATGCTTGACCAGTATGCTTCCCCAGTAACATACACGTATGGTGTCTAGTCTGAACAGGAAATCAGATGACCTGCAGCATGCATACCGGAGGTGAGTGAATCTGTCTGGCTCCACAGTAGCTGCGTGTTAAATATAATTAGACGTCTTGTTAACAAGTGGCTCTTTTATAGTCACTAACGATTAAAGTGATTTTTCTCTACACAACCTGTAGCTGATAACACTCAGTGGGACTATGACTGCAAAATATGCCATACTGTGTCTTTCCGTTACACTTACAGTTGAAAGTTATGCACATAAACTAGCACTATAATAAATATCTACATAAATATGTATGTAGATATATGCAAATACATATGTATAGATATAAAAGTATGAAAGTATACATACTACTTCCATGTGTATGTATCATGAAGTTATCTAGAGAGGATGACTCTATGGTATGTATATAAGACTCCAGCCGAGCAGTAATACATTTTCAAGAAGTTTTAGTGTGACCGATAACCAATTTTAGTGCCAGGAAGTCGAAAAATTGAAACTACATCATACGGGATAGCGGGATAGCTGAGTCGTCAAAAGGGCTGGGCTTGCAACCGTGATAACCTGGGTTCGAATCCAGGCCATGGTGGGTCCCCGTTGTGAGTATGAGCTCCTCACATTTATCCTAGCCGTTACCGCTCCAACAAGCCTCAGGCTTAGGAGGTCCATTAAATAAGATGACAAAGTCCCCGGGTAGGAAAAATGTATAGGCATGTGTAAGTGCACGCTGCCCCGAGTACTAAATAAGTTTCTCTTGTCTCTTATTATGAGCTAAGCTATTCCCCAATATGTCGGTCAGTGAATTAGCTAACATAATTTTAGATGGAAGGTCAGCACATGCTGCACATAAAGAATGAATCCATTTATTCATGTTACCCGAAGAAGTTATGAAAATATTTCTATTGCATTACCCATATGTAGAGAATTTTCTACCATACTTTTTTGTTATAGTTCTACATCAGTATTTGGCCATCCTATTATACAGACTTCTCAAGTTTGAGTGTTGTTGTGGAACGCTAGTCACTAGGAGCTAGTCACTAGGAGCTAGTCACTAGGAGCCAATATGAGGAGCTAATATGAGGAGCTAATATTCACAGTGAGCACCAGGACATGGAAGCGGCAGCAAATGATCTCAAACGATCTCTACCTATTGGAATATTCTGCTAATGTCTAAAGACTATCACACACCTCCAATATTACATAAAAATAAACGGTAATTGACCCAAGGAATGATATTATTGGTGGACCCCACCAGAGAATTGTAT